>Ga0247609_10001892_pt1 | contig 23414 bp, 53 predicted proteins | sample 172DNAGHGlowgp2_FD_193487 | JGI IMG/M metagenome (GOLD analysis project Ga0247609, IMG submission 193487) | Sheep rumen microbial communities from Palmerston North, Manawatu-Wanganui, New Zealand - 1728 DNA GHGlow gp2 | ecosystem: Host-associated > Mammals > Digestive system > Stomach > Rumen ...
AGATAAAGATTTTTTAGAAAAATTTAAACAAGCAATATCATACGAAGGAAATGTAAAAGAGTATGAAAATAATGGAAGACGGTATGTTAGACTTGGAATAAAATCTAACAAAATATGCGAAGATTTGTGTAATAATTTTAATATAACAGAAAGAAAAACGCATACTCTTTGCCCTCCAAATTTATTTGACAAAAATCTCATAGATGCATTTATATGCGGATATATTGATGGAGATGGCTCTGTATATTTTTCAAAAAATAAAAATAAACAAAGAAGAGTTGGAATTTCTATTATAGGAACTGATAAAATGTTATCATGGATAATAAATCGTTTTTGTGAAATTTATGGAAAAGAAAAATCAGAAAAATTATATGAAAGTAAAGGTGGGTTCGGCTCAACTAATAAATGTAAAAATGTTTTTACAAGTTCAATATCTGATAAGTGGGCAAGAACTGTGATTTTAAACATGTCTAAAATAGAAATTCCTAAAATGGAAAGAAAATGGACTAAGGAAATTATTGATTATTGCAATACATATAAAAAAGCGCTTCCTATCTGTAGAAGAAAAGGCGTTAATTCATTTAATTTAAATGGTGAATTTTTAAAACATTATGACACTTTAAAAGAAGCAAGTGAAGATACTGGGGTTTCTGTAGGTCGAATTTCTTCTTTGTGTAAAATGAATGATAATAATCATATGGCAAACGGTTTTATGTTTAGCCGTAACAAAACAATCAACGGACCGTATACACAAGATAATCCATTTTCAAAAAAGAAAATCACTGAATTTTTGATATAATAAAAAACTATTTATAATAAAATGATAAAGTTATGAGAAAATTATTCATTGCATTAGTGTTATTTTTAACGATGCTGTTTGTTTCCTCTTGCGCAACAGATAGTGTTGTTGTATATAGAGAGTATCCTTCAAGAACGTATTATTATCATTATGGATATTATGGTCCATCATATTACACATATCATTATCCGTATGTTTATCATCATCACCATCATAATAATCACGGATATTACCACAAGCCGCCGAAGCCACATAATAATCATCCAAATAACCATCATCCAGTTGTTCCACCTAAACCAACAACAGTACCAAATGCAACTGTAAGGCCAAACAATAGCAGCACAAGCGGTTCAATGAGTGGCGGAAGCAGGCCAATCGGAAACACAGGGGGCTCAAATTCAGGAAGGCCAAGAAGTGGAGTAAGTGCTGTCCGTAGATAAAGAAAAAAAAGGCGTTGAGTAATCAGCGCCTTTGTCGTCTATAATGGTTTGTATTCAAAGTTTCTAACCTTGAATGGAGTATCAAGTCGATTTGGAATTATTTTTGGGTCACCAACATTTATTTCAATAATAGCATCCATTAAATGCCCCTTTTCTGGCTTTTTTAAATTGTTAACTAACATTTGTGCATATTTTTTTCTAACTGTTTTAGTTACAACTCCATTTGCTTTAAATGTTATCTTATCTGGCTCCCATACGCATTCGTATTTAATCCAATTTTCAGTTGGGTCAAGAGGTTGGTCACATTTTATAACATTCTTTGAGCCAAGATGTTCGTGAACAATATTTTTGTTGTTATAGTGTACATTATAGGTTGTTCTCCAAGAAGGAATAATCCATGGAAAGTGATTTGTCGTCCTCCAACTATAATTATTGTCTTCCGACCAAGCTTCAAGGATGTCAATTTCAGGTGGCCAGTTGCCATTTCCGCTTAGCCAAAATGCACAACATAAATTTAATCCTTTAGGACACATTGCTTCAATTGAAAATGTTCCATAATCAAAATGCGTTTTTGTCCTTATAAGAGCCCTTTCAATTGTTGGCTTATATATTTTACCATCCCAATGCTTAATTTCTATTGGATTTTCTTTATAAGTAAGATGTAACTCTCCATTTCTCATCATAGTTAACACGTTTTCGTCACATCCATACCATGCATATGGATATTGGGTGTGAATTATTCTTCCGCCATCCATTTCGTTGGACCATTCGTATCCGCACCAATTAATTTTTCCCATATTTACTTCATTTTTTTATAAATATTTGTTTTAATTGCAAAAAAAATGTAAAATTAAAAATAATTTGGCACAGTATTTGATAGCAAAAAGTAAACAAACATTAAAATTATTATTATGGAATTCAAAAAAGAAAATTATTTCACAAAGCACGAAGACAATGTTATTGAAACAATGTCCCTTGAGGAATTGAAAAATTCTGTTGATTATTTTGTTAAGACAGCAAATATGAACAATAAATGCCCTTGCGAAATTCCTGTTTATTTTACGCGCAATGGCAAAAAATATGAATTGTCAAAATATTCGTCACTTTCACTTGCTTGTGGAAAAGGAATGGAAGTTAATGTTGAGTTTGATGATTATTTGTCAATTGATTATATTGCGCCTGATTCTCGTCCGGAAGAAGGCGAATATTGGAACAGCCGTGGGATAGGTGGAAGCGATAAAAATCCAGACTGTTCAGGATTTGTTGTTTCAAAAAAGGCAGGTGAAAGACTGAGAAGAATGGTAAATCTTGTTCTTGAAAAAGACAACACTGAAAGCTGGCTTGATTTCCGTGAAACAGAGCCTAGTTGGATTCAGTATAAATTTAGTGGCCATGAATTTGACTTGGAAAAACTTGAAAAAATGGCCAGTGAAAAAGGTAATGTAGTAACTCTTGAAATTTTGAAACAATGCAAGAAAACAAATTAAAGTCTAAAATTGAAAACATTAAACAATCAGTCGAAAACGAAAGTGACACAAACTCGATTATGCGACTGGCGGAAAAAATAGTTGCAAATTCGTTTTACCCTGTTGCAATTAATGATGCTTTCTATTGTTATTCAAAAGAACTTGCCGATAAAATAACTGAAGAAGGTAAAAAACAAATTAGATTTTTAATTGACATAATGTCTGAATTATGAGTAAGAAAAAAAACTTTGAAGAAGAATTAAAAGAAATCTTTGATGCTGCAAACGTTGCAGCAATTGCTATGGGTGAAAAACCCATTTCAAAAGAAGATTATGAAAGATTTTGGAAATGGATGATGGTTCCAATGAAAGATGTTCCTGATGACGAGCTTATTTGGTGTTCAAAACAAGATAGACAAAATTCTATTATGTCTAAAGGTAATTGGCTGTGCGAAATTAAAAGAAGAGGACTTAAACTTGATTAAAATAATATTATGGTAGCAATTTTAATTTTAATTGGAATAATTCTGTTTGTTTTAACATATACTTTATATTCTACCAGGTGCTTTAATATTTTGGATAATATAGGAAGCGAGGGCACTTTTTTAGAGTGGCTTATCATTCTTTGTCCGATTGTTCATATTATTTTTGCTTTAAAGCATAGAAATTTGACATATTTCAAAACATTTTGGGACTGTATTAAATCTATAAATTTTAAAAAACAGTATAAAACAATAAAAGAAAATATTAAAAAATACGATAAAATATTGATTAAATGAGTCGAAAAAGTGATTTCTTTTTTGCTTGTGCACCTGACCAAAAATATATCTTTGAGCACGAAGAGTACGAATGGGACGATATAGTTAACGCTTTTATTGCAGGAGGCTTATATGCAGATTCAAATCCAAAATATAAATGGATTAAACTTGACGATAAAACTGTTGAAACTTTATCTGATTATACTCGTTATCTTGTGTATAATAAAGAATATGATGAATATTATGTTATTGACGGTACTGATATAAAAAGAGATTATAAAGAAAGAAAATATACATTTGCAAAAGAAATAGATTACCCAAATTTAATTTAACATGGAAGCAAAATGGTTATATAGACTTGAGGCCATAAGTCCTGAAAATGGACTATGGTATAATAAAAATAATGAAATGGTTTGGGGCATTGGAAAATTGCCTAATTGCAAAACTAAAGATTTGCCAATGGGATATGACCCAAGATACCATGAAGATGGTAAAAATTGGTATTCAAGTTGTACACGTAAAGAAGATTTATCACATTGGTATAGTTTACAAGATGCCAAAGATTTGATTGACAATGGATTTGTGTTTACAAAATACCTTGCAGTTGACTATCGTGAGTATGAACTTGAGACTTGCTTCCTGAAGGAAACAGCGCTTGAACGTGTTGAAATATCGTTTGAAGAACTTAAAAAATTATGGAAAAATGAAAATTAAAGGAAAAAAGATTGCCGTTAGCGGCCTTACAAGAGTTGTCTTGTTGCCAATGATAAAAGAAGATGATTTTGTTCTTGCTCATAAAAAAGGAGAAAAATATAGAAAATTCAATCTTAAATATCCTTTTTGGCATAAATTAGAATATACTGAAAACATCTATCGTGATAATTCATTGTTTTCGATGAATGATGAATTTGATGAATCTTATATCTTGAACAGATACACATATCTTTGTTTAAAAGACAATGAATTTTATGTAAAGCCAAACGTTACTGTTGTGTATCTTGATGGCAAGGAAAGAACCGAATATTTTGACACATATCAAGAGGCAAAAGAAAGATACGATGAACTTTCAAATAATTGTGAATTAGTAGAAGTGGTAAATGATTGCGATTGATAGTAAAAATACAACAAGAAGTTCAGATTATACATGCGTTGGGTGTAGGCGTAAAGATTGTACGATGTCATCTTTTTATGGTGATACATGTGAGTTTGCTGTCTACAACGATTACACATTTATAACAGGTTATTCAAACACAAAAAAACGTAATTACGTAAAGAAGCAGAAAAATAAAAAAAGAATCTATCATAGAGGGAAATTTTAATTTCTGGCACGGTTTTTGATAGGACTAAATAAACTAAATTATATTACTATGTACGGAATAAATGATGTAATTAAAATGACAGAAGCGTTCTCTAACATTTCAGAGAATAGAGATAATCCTGAAAAATGTATGGAAGAGCTTGAGAAACTTGTTGACTATCCTGAAAATGTACTGAAAGAATTTTTGCAATCAATTAATGCAATTGGCGAAAATTTGACAGGAAAAGATAAGTTCGATGAAGAATACCTAAAAGAAAACTATTATGGTGTCCTTGGATATATTGCAATCAGACTTAATTTAGTTTAAACAATGAAAATATTTTACACATCATCGCTAAATGGAATTGACCAAGATTTGGACCAAATTTGTCCATTTCGTCAAAGAAGCGAAAAAACAGGAAGTTTGATTTATCTTGGTTCTGTTTCTTGTAAAGAATGCAAGCATTGCTATGGCTATGGACAAAACCCAAATCCATTCTACAGACCAGTAGTTATTCCATTCTATTCAAGAAATTCAAAGGAACATAATTATAGTCCAGACAATGAATTACCAGAATGGAGTCTTAAAGACTGTAAATTTGTATCAGAATCCGATTATGTTAAGTGTATGCTATGCTATAGCGAGCATGGACAGCAAATGAGAAAGAATAGATTCAAGTTGTGGTATTGGAAACATATCGGAGAAAAACTTTCAAACGCAAGATATTGGATTATTGATACTTATACTAATCTAAAAATTAAAATTAAAATGCATGCGTGGCCTCGATAATTTAATGGATGCATTAAAAGAAGAAGGTGGTAGGAAAATGGCTTTCAAAATGGACGAGATAAAACTATCACAAAGGCAAAAAGATATTCTTAAAGAAGTTAAAAATGGCTATAATAAGTTAGCTCTTACAAATATAAAAGCATATAAAATAACAAGGAGTAAAAAACAAGTTGTTGATTGCGTGAAAGTCGTTTGGACTTTGTTTAAGAAATATGGAATGATGCATTATTATACAACAAAAGAATTTAACGATATTATTGAAAATAATAAATAATTAAAATCATGATTTATAAAGGAAAAGAAATTAAAGACCGTGAGGAAGTTCTTGTTGAAGAAAAGCCTTTTATTGATTACGGATGCAATTATGTTGAATTCACTTTAGGAGATTTAGAGGATTTGGCGAGAGATTATAGAGAAAAAGAACAATCCCTAAAAGAAGAAGGAATTGAGTTTCGTAACTTGATGATGAATTTTCACGGGACATCTTATTACTGTAACCCAAACGGTCCTGATGAAGATTCAAATATGGAAATTTATTTTTCCTACTATCGTCCTGAAACTGAGAAAGAACACGATGATAGAATTCTTAGGAAAATGCAATGGATTGACCATGAAATTGAAAACAAAGAAAGAGAAAAAAATTCATCTGAACTTGTAAAAAGAGTAGAAATTGAAAAGGCGAAGAAATTACTAGAAAAAAATGGGTATTCAGTGAAATAATATTTATTTTTTATCAAGAAAGCCAACTATTTATAGTAAAATTAAATAGATGGCTTTTTTATTTGAGAATAACGTTGAAGAAATGGCATATCCCGCATCATTTAATATGGATGCGTTTAAAGCAATACCATCTTATGCAGGAAAAATCAAATATTGTAAAGAAAAGCTTGGAAAACAACTTGGTCGTGGCTCAAGTAGAATGGTGTTTCCAATTGACAATGAAAAAGCCCTTAAACTTGCAATGAATGATAAAGGAATCGCTCAAAACGAGGCTGAATGCGATTATTATTTACAACAAATAGGGCTTTTTGCAAAGATTTATGATACTGATGAAGATTATAGATGGATTGAAATGCAACTTGCCCGAAAAGCAACTGCCGGTGATTTCAAAAAATTCTTTGGGTATCCATTTAAAGTAATATGCGCATATGTAGATTATGTATATAGTTTATATGCAAGAAGAAATCCTATGAGGGACCATTCATATGATGAATTATTCGAGAAAATTGGCAATAGCGATGAATATTATGATTCTGTTTTTTATATGCTGTATGAATATATGGCAAATACCGGATTGAATGCTATTGGAGATTTAAAACGCTTATCTTCATGGGGCGTAGTTAGTGAGAATGGTGAAGAAAGTTTGGTTATAATAGATTATGGGTTAAACGATAACGTTGCGCAAGAATATTATCATTTTAAAATTAATGAAAACGATATTGTTGAAATGGTAAAAAAAGCAATCAATAAGTTGCTTAATGAACAATATGATGATTTTTATGAGAGCCCAATTGGTAAAGCTTATGAAGATATATATGGAAGTACTATTTTATGGGAGTTTTTGGATGATAAAAGAAACGGAATACCTCATAAGCAATGGGATTTAATACCTGCCGCACAATACCAAAATTTGCTAAATAGATATATGCAATGGGGTGATAATGCAAGAATACCAGATGGATTAATGGATGAATGGATTCAATTGATAGCAAATAATTTGGTTACGTTGGAGTATATGACAGCATTTGCTGGTCATGCATCATATTTTCCTCAAGATGATTTTGAAGATGTATTTGGCGAAGAATACAAAGGACAAGATGATTGGGATGATTATTATGATTTTCTTGAAAATATTGGATACTATGATTGGGCTATATTGCCTGATGGAAGCGACGCAATTAGCGATTTCGGAATACAACCAATAGGAAAAATACTTGAAGAATTATCACCGGCATCAACACCTGAAGATAAATTACTGATAATTAATAGATGCCTTGATGTAATTCATTGCAGAGGTGATTTGGCTTCCACTTTTATTGAAGGTGGTAGAAAAACGTGTTCGTCCATATCAGGAATAGAAAGATAGCATAAGAATACTATTAAATTTATTTTTTTCGTTTTTAGCGCTTTTTCGGAGGCGCTTTTTTTGTTTTTACCAATTTGTTTTTGTATATTAAAATAAAAAAGGCATGCAGGAATTTCTTGAAAAATATCTAATCTCTAAGATAGAGGAATTACATTTGGAAAAAAAAGGCAAAATAAGCCCTGATTACGTACTTTATGTTGATTTGATAAACAGTATCATTCCTGACGTAAAAACCGCCCTGAACAAGTTTTACAAGGAAAAAAGGTACAAAATCGGAAAGACAATAAATGACAAGTATATAATGGATAAAAAATGGGAAGAAAATGACGTATAAAGACTTAATTGAAACCATAGAAATAATAAAAAAATATGACGAATCGTCTAATTGTTATTCAATATGGGCCCAACATGAAGAAATTGGATTCACATTTGAAGATAAATGGAATGTTTCAGCAAAAGACATACGTAGATTAGCTGAAATGGGTTGGTCACTTGCTGGCGACGAATTGTATGACGAAGATGATGACCGTTTTGAAAAATGGGAAAATTATAAAGATGTGTCTGACGAAGAGTTATTAAAAATATTTAAAGATTTTAATTCAATTTCAATATTTGTATGAAAATACTTTTAGTAGTTATAGTGACTGTTTTATTTGTTATGTGCTTTAATGCTTTGCACGATTATTTTCTGTTTAAAAAATTCAAAGTTGGATATAGGATAGACTTGTATAAAAATGAGCACATTGCCCTTGGTACTTATAAAAAAATGAATAGTTACAAAATTCTTGCAAGAAAAGAAGCAAATATGTCCGTATTGGCAGACAATGGAGTAATTGTTGATTTAGACTTATATGTACTAATTTCATCAATTGATAAAATCGAAATAATTGATGAAAAAGGATGCCTTTCTAATGTAGTATATAAAATAGAGCCACATGCGTGGTTTTAATAACACAAAAAATGTAAAATGGAAAAAGTAAAAGAGCCAATAGAATTATTTGGTTATGAATGCGACCATGGTTGGTATCCATTGATTAAAGAAGCTGAAGATTGGGTTAATAATTGGAATGAAAAGAATTGTAATGAAGACAAAGAATTAAAGATAGTCCAAGTAAAAGAAAAATTTGGGGTGCTTACAATTTATTGTAATTTTTATCCTGATAATCTACACGAAAAGCTTTTTGATTTGGAACAAAGAAGCACAAAAACATGTGAGCGTTGCGGGAAGACAGAAGGAACTAATTGTAAAGCATCACATGGATGGATTTATACATTATGCCCTGAGTGTAGAAAGAAAGAAGAAGAAAGGTGGAATAATCTATTAAAAAAATAATAATCATCATGAATAAAATTTGTGTTTATGCAATTTGTAAAAATGAATCAAAATTCGTTGAAAGATGGTATAAAAGTGCTTCTGAAGCTGATTCTGTTGTTGTTTTGGATACCGGCTCAACTGATGATACTGTTGAAAAATTAAAAAAATTAGGGGCTATTGTCGAACAAAAAATAATATCCCCATGGAGATTCGATGTTGCACGTAATGAGTCAATGAAATTAATACCAAAAGACTGTAACATTCTCGTCTGCCTTGATTTGGATGAAGTAATAGAAGAAGGGTGGGCTAATGTTCTTAGGGAACGTTGGATTGAAGGTGTTCATAAATGCTGTTGGTACAAATATGTATGGAGTCATTTGGAAAACGGAGCTAATGGTAGAATTTTCTGGACAAATAAAATACATTGCCGTGGCTATAAATGGTATTTTCCAATTCACGAAACACTTGGATTTGACCCTGAGTATGAACAAAAATTGTTACAAATGGAAAATTTGCGTATAGATGAAGACGGATTTAAAATACACCATTACCAAGAATATAAAGAATCAAGAAATAGTTATTTGCCTTTAATGGAAGTAAGGGCAAAAGAAAATCCAAATGATTTTTCATCACAACAATATTTAGCCCATCAATATTTTTATGAGGGCCATTATGAAAAATGTATTGAGAAAGGTAAGGAAATACTTAATAATTTTTGTAAATCGTTATTACCAATAGAAATAGCAAACATTAATTATTTTATAGGATGGTCATATTATTCTCTTGGAAAAAATAAAGAATCTCTTGAATTTCTATATAAAGGAATTGAAACCGATGAAAAATATATAGAAAACTATTTGAAAATCGCTGAGGTTTTAATGTTCGGAAAAACTGATTTTGAGAATAAGTACGAAAGAGCATATAAAGTACTTACTAAATGCCTGATGTGCGCCGAAAGATATTATTCTTGGCTTGAGGGAGATGATTCGTTTTCAACTAGAATATATGATTTATTATCAATAGCTTCATTCTACTATGGAAAGAAAAAGGAATCTTTGTTGTTTGCATTTATTGCAAGGGAAAACAATCCAGAAAACAAAAGATTTCAAGACAACCTTAATATAATAAAAGAACGAACAACAAATAAAGATTTAGCATGATGAAAATACACATTTATGATAACAATCTAAAAAAAGAAACTTATTGTTTTGATGTAGTTTGCCCTGAACCTGTTGATTTCCTATTTGTAAAAGATAGAGAAACAAAGCAAAGATACATATTGGAAAGAACACACGGAGAAGACCCATTCACAGGTCATAAATTTTTACATCCTTGTGAATATTCTCAATATGATGATGTTGAGTTAAAATTAGAAAAATAATAATCATGGAAAAAGTAACACTAATAGAAAAAATACCAATTATAGAGCCAAACGAAAATTGTGGAAAATATACAAAAGATTTAATTGAGTTTTTAGAAAATAAAATGTATGAAATAACAAATTTTAATCTTAAATCATTAAAGCATAAAGACAAATACAATGGCAAAATTTAAAGTTTACAAAGTAATTGAAGAAAGAATGTCTCCTAGTGGCCGTATTGAATATCTTTCATTACCACTATATAAAGCAATTACTGAAGAAGAAGTAAAAGGTAAAATTTTATATAAGCCTAAGGAAACAATGAAAGAATGGATGAAACGTAAATGGGACATTGAATTGACAAATGTAAGGACAAATGAAGATAAATTTGTCCATGCATTTATGACTTATGACGCAGCACTTGAATACATGAAAGAGCATTTCAAGGGGTATTTTTATACAAGGCCCGCTGTTTATGAATGTGAAGCGGAATTTAATGAACCGCCAAAAGAAGTCATGTACAAAGTTAGTTGTAATTCAATTAAGTTTTTAAGACCAATATCGCATATGGTAAACTTTAAGGTTTACGATTATGTTGAAATGCAAAAACCTGAAAGAAAAAAGCAATATGGCATTCAATATAATGAAAGCGAAATAAACGGAGATACTGATTATAACGAATAAAAATCAATTAATATGTACGAAATTAAAGTTGAAAATAAAAATTTGATTATAACTGACCCTTGCTATTTGGACAATTGTATGGATGGTGTCAAAGCTAAAGTAAAACCTGATTTTTGGAGGGAATTCGGATTTACTGATAATATATGTTGTGATACTAAATATGGCGATTGGAGTTGCACCGTGTATAGAACAGAAGTTAATCCATTAGAGGCATTGAAAACCGTTGAAGATTTGAATGTGTTTTTAAAAGAATCGCAAGAAAACAGAAAGCAAATCGGCTCTTTTTGTGCTGACGATGGAATGGTATGTGTTGTTGATGCGGATGAATTACGAAAATTCAACCCAGACTTTTTTGAATGGGCATTGTTCCATAAGCATTGTGTAACTGCAATTTACAATTTCACAGGAACTGTTGGAATTCATGAAATTGACCCATATTGGGTAGATATGCCACATTATAGGCATCGTCTTGTATACGGAATCGCTGACAAAGAGAAGAATAATTATGGGTATAATTTTGTTTCTTTGCAAACAGGATATTAATATGGTTGTGAAAAAAAAAATAATATAGCAAAAAATGAGCAAGAAATTTGAAAAAAACAGGTCTGTTGATTGGAGATATCTCCATGTTCCTTTGAAATATTTGCTAAATTTCAAAGGTGCTAATTGTAACAAGTATCCAAAGTATAGAAACGAGACATATGAAGAATGGAAAAACGGTATGCTTGAATGGTATGCCAAAAACAATTGGATGAATGAAACCAAAGAAGAGATTGAAAAATATGTGACAAAAGAAATGTTCGAAGAAGTTAAGAGGCAAGAAAAAAAATGGGGCCAAGAGCCAAAACAAATACTTGTTGACAAAGGAAGAAATAAAACCCTTTGTATTATTGATTTTTATGGAAAAAATGCACTTGTTGCATGGAGAAACAATGATTCTTGCAAAATAGGAATGACAAGGCTTTGCCAATGTTATAAAAAGAAAAACAAATGGTATATCAAATACAAAGATAAAGAAATTTTAATTTCCGATAATAATGGATGGGTATTTTAAATGAATGAGCTTGTAATTGAATATCTCAGGAAAATAGAAGGGCTAAAAGAAGGCGTAAAAGCATATGCCTATATGCAAGATAATTGGCTTGAAATAGCAATAAGCGACTACGACTTTTATCGTGAAAATGAAGATTTGAAAAATCTTGAAAAAGAAATAAGAAATGGCCTAAAAGAAAAACATAATACAAAAGTTGTTTTTGTCTATCGTGCATATAATGATGCGGCATTTAAATTATTAAAGAACAAAGAAATTATTAAATGATGGAAAATATAATTAAGCATGAATTTACTGATTTGTGCAAGAATTGCATAGACGGTAATGGATGTAAAACTGGTAATTGCCAATGTTTTGGCGTTAAATGTGAAGATTTTGAACCTTATATTAATGACTTAAAAGAATATTGAATATGCTATACGAAATTGGAAAACTGGAAAGATTCTTAATTGTTAAAAAAGAATATGAAGAATTAAAGGAACAAATAGATTCGGCTTGCAAAACGTTTTGCGACAGAAGCCTTGCTAAAAAATATGAAGGATGGAGTTTCAATCAAAGAAAATCTTTAATTATCATCAATTATTCTTTTGTAAAACATGGAGAAACAAAACATGAATTTGAGTATGTTTCTTTTGGCGAAATAGAAAAAATAATAAACGAAAACGAGCCTAAAATAAAACAATTAAGCAATGACTGATTTAGAACTTTATCACATTATTAAAGACAATGCAACTGAATACCATAAAGATGGGATGTTTTTTATTCCTCCATATAATGCAGGAGACTTTCTTTGTAGCCTTGGGATAAAAGATGCTGAAGACGGTATAGACTGCCGTGTTGTTACTGATGGTTGTCTTGTATTTGACATGCATGACTTTGAGTCAAGATTTGAGACTGATATAGAGAAAGTAATTGAGATGCTAAATAAAGATATTGGATATGGCCAATAAAGATATTATACATTATTCAACTTGGAAGAAAAAGAACAATCCTGACATATATTGTGTTAGGGATGGCGTTAAGGGATGGGCGGTACAAACAGTTGGACCAACAATTGAACGTTATGGATGGAAACAATGTGTAATGGATGCTGACTAAGGAATATGCGACAACATAAAGCCAAAAGAACTTGCTTCCAAGCTTCTTAATGAAATTTGGGGAGAAAATTGGATTAAAGATAAAAAATTTGTATATTATGTCTATTACGGAACAAACGGATATATGGATGTGATATACGTTTGGTATAAAGAAAAAGATAAACCTGATTTAGAAATTTGCAATAAATATGAAAATTGAAGCTGACCACGTATTTCAATATAGAGTCTCATTGAACTCTGATTTAGACACGATTGATGTTCCTGTATACACAAATGTTGATTTTATGGAGCAATATGGCGATGAGCCATATGAAACAAGTATGCCAAAATGTGAACAGTGTATAGAGGATATTGTTTTCACAAAAGAAAAAATCAATGAACTTAAAAAGGCACTGTGCAAGAAGATAATGGAAGCAGAAAACCCTTTTGATATTTATTGTACTGATTGGGATGGAGGCTATTTGGTAGAAGAATCTGATTTATTGGAAAATAAATTAACATTAAAAGAAAAATTTAAAATAGAAAAGAAAACTGGCACGGTTTTTGATGATAAGCCATACTGAGTAACAAATAAAAAATTTAAATTATGTACAACATTATTGAAATTATTGATGATGATGACTTTGGGTATCCTTGCAGCTATTATTTTCAAGGTGTTTCGGTAAGTGAATTTGGAAACATTAATATTCTCGTTACTAATAATCCTTTGTCAGCACAAAAGTTTGTCTTTGTCGAAAGCATGGATTCGAAAAAATCAATATTTAAACTAATTAAAGACGTTTTGAATCCAAAATCAGTTTCTGTTAAAACCTTAGAAGTAATTGTAAAATAATATATTATGAAGTATCTTGCTATTTTTTTGAATTTTTTGACTGAACTTGGCTCATTCTTCAAGTGGGTTACTGTCAATTCTGAACTATTAATCGAATATATTAATCCTATTATCGCTATTCTTTAATATGGAAGCAAAAGAAATTCTTGAGAAACTTAAAGAAGGCGCAAATTTTGAATTGAAATTTGAGAAAGATAAATTTACAGGGTATGGCGCTATCAATAATTTTGATGAGTGCAAGATTGATGATGAATATACACAGTCTTGGTATAATAATGTGCATTATCCTGAAAAGAAAAAGATTCTTGAGTCTTTGCCTTGGAATGTAGTTGAAAATCCTCGTAACCCAAAACCGGAAGAATATCCTTCTGAAAATTGTGATTATATCACTATGCTTGATTGTGATGAACATGCTGTTTGGCATAACATATTCCGTGATGGTAATTGGCTAATCTATAATAGGACCCATGTAAAATGGTGGATGCCAATCACAGAAGAAATGAAAAAATGTGTTAAAAACAATTAATATAATGAAAAAGAAAATTAGAGAAACAGGAGAAATAATTGATGTTATTACTTTTATAGGTGGAACATCAAGGACTTCAATGGATGAAGTAAGATGTATTGATAGCAATGGAGAAGAAAAATGCCTAAGTCTCAATTATTATTGGGACTTGGAAGACTTAGATGAATTCAGTATCGGTGATTATTGGGACAATTTTAGAAATGAAGCTGCGGTTAGAATCTATTCACATAGAGTTTCAGGATTTGGAAGTAGTTCTATAAATGCATCAAAAATAATGGACATTGCAATTAAAGAAGCGGATGAGCTAATAATGAAACTAAAAAATAGCAAAAAATGAGAGCTTATAAATTAACAAAAGTGTTTAGAATTGACAACAATCTTGTTATTGGCGATTCTATAGAAGATGCAATACAAACATATAAATCATATATAAATGATGATTTTATCGAAATTAAAAGCATTGAATTGATTTCAGGCGACATGCTTGGAATGAATACAAATGCAATCATTAAAGATGTAAGTACAAATTCTTAAATAATTAATCATATGGGAGCATTTATAGCAAAACAACCTAATGGGCTTTATTGCAGGTTTTCAACTGTTGTTGATACTGTGACAAATTGGAATATGACTGAAGAAGACTATATCAACATGCGGGCTGAAAAAGCTGCTGAAGAAGCAAGAAAAGAAGCAAAGAAAACGCTTGAAAAATATTTGGAACCTTTTGATAAAGTTAAAGACTATTTCTTTCCATCAAATAATACAATTGCAGAATTCACTGAAATGTTAAAAGAAATGGGAGATAACGAAGGGCTTGGTGATGAAAGAATTAGCAACATTGAAGAAATATTAAAAGATAAATAATAATATGATAATTTTCTTATTTCTATATTTTATTAACCTTGTATTAGACTATCCATTACAAGATTCATTTTTAGCTGAATACAAATCAAAAAGTGATTACGTACTTTTTGTACATTGTGCAATTTGGGGACTTGGTATTTGGCTTGCACTTATTCCATTCGGGCTGTTTGCATGGTGGAAACTAATAATGCTTGTCGGTGGTCATTTCATTATTGATAGATGGAAATGTCGTAGACATTACAAATTATGGCCGTTAAAAAATAAAGAACCGATTATATCAGATTGGGGTTCTCTTTATATTGACCAAATTTTACATGTGATACAAATAATGTTATGCCTAATTTAAAAACAGCTTAAAAAAATCGTTGAAAATGAAAGTGTTAAAAACCCCTGAAGAAATAGCCCCGAGTATTAAATGGACTAAAACAATCGTGTGCCCTAATTGTGGCGCATTGCTTGAATACAACAATACAGACGTTAGAAGAGCCCTTGTAGGCCAAAACGAAATTGGCAATGTGCTAATTTGCGCCAATTGTATTAATTGGTTTGAAATAATTGAATAGTTTGGTAATATATTTGATATAACAATTAAAATTTAAAATTAATTATTATGTTTGAAAATTTAAAAAATATTTTTAAAAAGCGCAACGAAAAGGTTGATGAAGAAAAAAAATTGGCAGAAGCTGCCGAAAAGAAAAAAGCCTATCAAGAAAGGAAAACTAAAATACTTGCTTATCTAAAAGAATATGATATAGCAAGAGATGCTAAATCAAAAGAAATATATAAAGAAAAAAAGAAAGAGGTTGATGAAAAAAACTCTACTTGTCCGAGGTGTGGGTCTAAAAATGTTGCCCATAAAGTAGTCAGGACCAAGGGAGAAATCCATGGAACAGGAAGTAGCAGCTCATATGGCTCTATTGGAGGCTCTTTATTTGGCTTCGCCGGCTCCGTTTCATCCTATGGGAATTCATCTATTGATGGAGAAATTGACACTTTACAAATTAATAGATGTAAAGACTGTGAAGAAGAGTGGAATATTGAAGAATTAGACGATGACTATGGCCGTGTTGACAGCGTTTTTTCAAATTATAATTCATTTAAGCCTGGATTTTTATTCAGGAGAATAAAAGAATATTATGATATGAAATACGACCCATATGACGTTAAAAACGAATGTAATTCTCTTGATGAAATGAGAGAAAAATTCTTCGAAAAATATTCAAATTCGTATTATATTGAGGAATACAAAAAGTGCCCAAGATATATGGTCGAATATGCGCTATATAAAGGATTTACAGAGCATTTTTATGGCTTGGAAGATATGGATAAGGAATTATTCAATTATCATAAAGGCGATGACGAATTTTCATACACAATGTCAGATGAAATGTGGGAAATTGTTAAAAAAATGATTGGATGGGAAGGAATTGAAAATAAAATTTATTTAGAATAAGTGAACTGCCACAAACTAAAGATTAATGAGATTTCTTGGCGTATTTTTTTTAAAAAATTGGCAATTATATAAAATATGAAAAAAAGGTTCTGATGGCAGAACCTTTTTTTGTTTTTATTCATGATTTTTTGTATATTAAAAAAAAACAAAATTAATGTTTTATTATGAAGAAGTATTAGATGATGACACAAACAAATATTATGATATAATTTTGGACGAAGAAAGAATTAGTATAACTAATCATCATAGTCAAAAATATGATAGGATTAGGGGCATTACACAAAGCTCTTCAGAAGTTGCGATTCTTTTTTCTGCGATTGAAGACTGCGAATACATAATTAAAAATTATTATCCTTCAATATCAGGAGAATATTTGGGGTATTATAACCATTTAATATGGAATAACCCTGAAATTAAAATTGTAGAGCCAACATCTGCAAGAAAAAAAATAGAATCGTTGCTTAAATGGGCAAAAAATAGACTTGAGTATTTAAGTGATTTAACGCTTAATTTAAATGAAAGAAATAATGCGTGGGTTGATTATTTAAAATGGGGCTCAAAAGGATTTTTAGACGATTTTATGCACGATTTACGTGAAAAAAAAGGATTTGAATATACTGAATATTATGATGAAGGAATAAAAATAATTAAACATTATAATCTAATAAAATTATGAGCAAAGAAAAAGAATGTAGAGATTGTTTCCATGCATACCATTGTCCAATGCCACAAGAAGGATATAATTACAATCCTGACACATGTAAGTATAATCCTGACAATAAAAATGGGTCAAAAAGGGCCGAAGAATGGGAATTTTAAAAAAATTGGTATGAAAGGATACAAGACGAGCCGTGACTATAAAAAATTAAAGGAACTTGTCGAAAAAGGGCAAGATGTAGTTTGCTTTATAACATGGGATTTTGACAAGCACAATGAAAAGCCACATAAACCAATGTGGACAACAGATGTATGTTATTGCAGGTATTTTCCAAGTAAAAACCCAATGTACATCAAGTACAGTTTCATGTCAAGAGGAATGTGCTTTGATGATTATTGGCCGAGCATGGATAATGGCAAATTTACATTTGAAGACATTTGTGAAAGAAACAAACTTGAATACATCATTCCAAACGAGAGATACTAGTGGGCTGTAAAAAAAGAAAATTCAAATCAAAGTTAGATGCAATGCTTGTACTGGCCAGATGTAATCAAAACCAAAGGCTTGAGACAAGAATATATTTTTGTAAATACTGTAATTCTTGGCATTTAACTAAATGGAAAAAATTCCAAAATTTTTATTTTTATGGAGAAAGAAATAATTGATAATTGGTATGATGAAGATGGATATTATCACTGTGAAAACTGTGACACATGTCCATTATATGATGGAGAAAACTGCTTACTGCCATGAAAAAGAAATGGAACCCATTCAGGCGAAGAAAACACATACCATACGGAAGTAAAGGACATTGTGGCTATGGTGGCGAAACCTATTCAAAGAAATATGGAGAGTTCATTGTTGATGTCGTTGACAAAAAAAGCTACAGACAAAGAATAAAGCAGATGCTAAAAAAGATAACAATATATGGCGAGTAAAGATAGTTCTATATTATCCGATTATGTAAACCATTCTGGTGGCGCAATTGGTTCTGATTCATATTGGGGTAAAATTGGCAGCAAATATGGCGTTGTCTCAAATCACTATTACTATGGAGAAAAGACACCTGAAGGTAATTTTGAAATTTCTTCTGAAGACTATGAAGAAGGTAGATATGAATCTGCTAAAGCGGCAAACTATAATTGGGGCTACCAATATGCAACAATGAAGGATAATCGGCTTATAAGAAATTGGGCCCAAGTTAAGTATTCTGATGCAATATTTGCAATAGGACATTTGGTAAGGCCAGGTGAAAAAATATCTTATAAGAAAAACGAGACGAGAGTAGCCGTAAATGCCTGTGTTCAAGGAGGAACAGGATATGCCGTTGCAATGGCAATATTGCATGGTAAGCCTGTATATGTCTATGACCAAGAAAGAAAACAATGGTATAAAAACATTGAAGGAAAATGGCTCATTTCTGATATTCCTGTTCTTACAGAAAACTTTGCTGGTATTGGTACAAGGGAATTAAATGAGTTTGGAAAAAAAGCCATAGAAGATGTTTATTTATTGACTTTAAATCATATTGCCGATGAACTAAACGAAGAGTATAAATAAACTTTGGAACGATTTTTGTTATTATGTATGCAAATTTAAATTTAAAAAGTTATGGATAATAAAAAATCAGGAAAAGATTATCAAATAGCAGGATTGGTTTGCCTTGGCATTGGTGTAATTTTTGCCATTTTTGATGTTTTTTTCTTGTCATTTATTTCTTTTGCGGCATTTTTATGTTTAATTTTTTACGGAAATTGGATTAAAGTAGACGAACAAACAAAGAAAGAATATAACGAATTTGCTTACTCTACGGAGATTAAAACAGGTATGACAATCGAGCAAGTAAAGAACGTTCTAAGAAGTCAGCCTTTTGTCACTGACCAAGAAATAACAACACCTGAAATCGGAATTTGTCCAACTTGTGGAGGTAAAGTTATAAACAGAAAATGCCAATATTGTGGAAATGTTTATGAAAGCAATAGCGATATCGTTGTCTTATCATATTCATGCAAGTATGGTACAAAAGCATATACATTTAAAAATGGAATCTTGGATAAAATTAAAACCCATGCAAATCCAATTGAAGACTTTTTAATTTTTATATAATATGAAAATAGTAACTTGTGCATTAGTAATAATTGACAAATACGGAAACATACTTGGTTGCCACGGAACAGGAAAACCAACGGAAAACGGATATGATTTCCCTAAAGGTTGCGCAGAACAAGGCGAAAACCATTTAGATGCCGCTCTTAGGGAACTTATGGAAGAAACAGGTATTATTCTTTCAAAAAGCGAGCCAATTATTGATGCAGGAATCCATTCGCATAATAAAAGAAAAGATATCCATATCTTTATCTATAGAATTAAACAATTTCCTGATATTAAAACACTTAATTGTACATCATATTTCCTTGATAGAAATGGAAAAGAAGCCCCTGAAATGGATTCTTTCAAAATAATATCCAAAAATGAAAGAAAAAAATTATTCTATCACGGATTACAAAATAAATTTGAATTGATTGATAAAATAAATGAAAGTTTGTAATTAACAAATTTTATTTGTATATTAACTAAAAATTAAACATTATGGAAACATTAATTATTATTTTAATTGTTGTACTTATCGCACAAACATGCTTGTTCGCTTATAGCCATTTCTTTGACATTAACAACAACAAAAGTACTGCCGCTACCATTGGATTGATGGATACAGCAGTTAAGCAATATGCTGAAAATATAACAGCATTACAAAAAAGTATTGCCATTAGGGAAGAAAATTATGCTAAATTGTATGAGAAATACGATGAAGTTGCTAAGTTACAAAATCTTACGGTAAAATACCTACCAAGTGCTGTTGAAAAAGAAGCGATGAGAAAGATAATCGAAGGAGAAAATCTTTCAGAGGGTATTAAAGTTCTTACTGATTATTATAATTGGGTTAAAACAATCAAGTATAATGATAACGAGGAAAAGCCTTCAGAATCAAAAAAAAATTAATCTATGGACCTTCCAATATGTGAATTTCATCAAGGAGATTGGCTAATACCTTACGATAGCGACACGCCAGACCAAATATATTCCGTATCTTTTCAGGAAGAAATGGCAGGAATTTGGCCGATAATCCAATTCCGACACAATAGAAATGCATGGATATATCCAAGTTTTTGCACTCGTATAGAACTTACCGAGGAATTCTTTGGACACAACGGATTTGAATACTCTCCGTTCTCATCAGGGAGTTATGACTACAAAGACGAAGATGGAAATAAACTATCATTCACCAAAATAAACGGAAACAATTATTGGAATTGCTATTTTAATGACTTGCTTATTCCGGGAAAAATTGAATATGTTGATGATGTACAAAGAATGTTCAGAACTTTTAAAATTCAAAAAAATATCGTAGTATGAATAAAGATTTAGAAAAAGAAATCATGGAGTATGCATATACATTGCCACATAGTTCAACAGGAGTTGGCCCAAGATTAAAACACTATGACGAACCCGGTGTCATGGAAGCGAAAGACAATGGATGGAAGCATTCGTGGGATTTAAACGAAATTATGAAAATAGCAGACAAAGCAATTGAACTTACCACTGAAAAGGCCAAGAATTGGATACAAAAAGAGATTGTTGAAGATAATAGCCTTAGTGCAATTATGTGTGAAGGGCTAATAGATGACTTTAATAAACACATGAAAGGCTAATATTATGATTATACAAATTTTACAAGAAATTTTATTGATAGCGCAAATAGTTTTAGGTGCTATTGGACTCATTGGAAAGGCTAATGAAACAATGCCTGAAGAAAAAGCTAACGCTTGTCTTTATTCTTCATATGGATGCTGTATTTTAATATTATTACTTAACTTGCTATAAAGTTTGGCACGGTTTTTGTATATACAATATCAAAATGATTTTCAATCATGACAAAAAGGAATTTTACAATTACAGTTGAGTATGATGATGAATACGAAGCTGCTGACGTTCTTGAGAGTGTAATGGGAAACATTGACATTAAGAACTATGAGTCCGTTGGTGTTACTTTCAAAATACCACATTGGCTGAATGTTGAACGTAAAGAGTATCTTAAAAAAAGAGGAATAAAATGAAAAGAAATTGTTGGTTGGACCCTTATGGCCAAGTTTATTACTGCAAGGAATTCGGACACGATGACGCTGCCCAAGAAATCCTGAAGGATGAATTTCCAATGAATGGACATGCTCCTATTGGATTTGAAACTTGGGAAGAACGTGGATTTTCCAACTCGTTCACCGAGACCCTTGAAAAAAGAGGTTGGATTCAGTTCTCAACAACTATAGACCGTTGGGGATGTGAGCATATTATTGGATATGAGGATAACCATCCAAGGCCAACTTCAGCCCAAATTGATAAAATGTACGAACTTACAGGTTTTTACTATGATGATGATTCAAGCTGGAGTAAGTTTTTTAATTTTGAAGAAGAATAAAAAAAAATAATAAAAATGGAAAAGAAATTTAAAAAAGGTGACATTGTATGCGTTTATTACTTCCACGGTAATAGGAAAGAAATCAATGAAACAGAAGTAATAAGTTCTGGCGCAAAGTATATAACAACAAAATACGACCATCGCAACAAATTTGATGCTGTAAACTTATGCTCAGAATTTGGTGGCTATTCATTGTTCAAAGGAACTAAAGAAGAATGTGAAAAGTATCTTTCTAAATTGGAAGACGCAAAAATAAAATCACGTGAAATAAGCCATTATTTTGACCAATTCATCGATGATTTTGATTTGGTGAATAAAGTATATGATTTAGTGTTTAACCAAAATTAATTATAAGGAGATAGTATGTCAACTACCCACGAATGAATTCGTGGGCTTGCCATTAACATGAAGTCTCTGACGTTGAGCCTATTGACTGAGGCTTGCCGACCAGGGCTTTCATTTTGCCGTCAATTGGCAAAACTGTCGTGGTCGGGTGGTTTGCACGTTGTGCAATGTTGACCGCTGCGTTCCAATCTGCGTCAAAAACGATTCCATCATTGCAGTAGTACCTGCAACCGTGGCGTTCACCGTCACGTTTACCAGTCCTGCAATCCATTTGGCTTGTCCATGTTGGGGAAACCGATACCACTTGCTTTCCTGCAAGTGTTGCCTTATGTGTCAACATCTCCCGAAATTCCGCAATGGGGACTTGCGAAAAGGCATTGTTGTGTCTTGCCTTTTTGAAGCCTTCCTTTGTTCGGGATGTCTTATACTTAATCTTTTTCAAATCCTCAAGGACATATGTTTTTGCTTCACATCGCAACAATGCGTTTGCCGCTCTGTTTAGCATGTCCTTGGACATGTTCCTTTCCTTTCTCTTCACCTTTGCAAGATGCTTCTTGGCTGAACGTGTGTTCTTGCTTTGCAAGCAGCGTTTGAGATAACGTAGTTTCCTGCGTTTTTTCAGGTACTCCTTGTCAGTGTAGTACTGACCGTCAGACGTGACAAATAGACGCTTCATTCCGAGGTCAACACCGAGTGCCTTGCCGCCAATTGAAGGTGGCGTTGCCACTTCAAACGGAACTGACAAGAACAAACGTCCGTCACGTGCGAATACAGTAGGGTCTGAGAATGTGCATTTTCCAAACAACTCGTGAACCTTGTCGTATAGAACGAATGTGCATTTCTCACGTTTGTGGCTGTTGCCGTTTGACAGACAGATGCCTTCAACGGATAGGTTTGAATACATGCGTTTGTCCAGTTGCAGCGATAGCGACTTCTTCTGTGGAACGTTAGCGTCCTTGTGCTTGTTCGAGCGTATTGAACGTAGTGTCGCAAGTACCGACTTCTGTACCCTTATTATTCCTTGTGAAGGAATGTTCGGGAACTCCGTTCTCAACGTGTCATAACAGAGGTTGTGGACCTGCACAAGTCCAAGGCTTATTCCCGATGAAGTCACAAGAAT
>Ga0247609_10001894_pt1 | contig 23384 bp, 17 predicted proteins | sample 172DNAGHGlowgp2_FD_193487 | JGI IMG/M metagenome (GOLD analysis project Ga0247609, IMG submission 193487) | Sheep rumen microbial communities from Palmerston North, Manawatu-Wanganui, New Zealand - 1728 DNA GHGlow gp2 | ecosystem: Host-associated > Mammals > Digestive system > Stomach > Rumen ...
CATTAAACACGCCCTTATTACTTAATCTCAAGATAATAACCTGTGCCCCAGACTGTCTTAATAAGCTTGGGCTCGTTGGGATTATCCTCGAGTTTTTCCCTTAATTTTCTGATATGAACATTCAATGTACTGTCCGAAAAGAATGCATCTCCCCAGACTTCGTCAAAGAGAACTTCTTTTTTTACAATCGTATTTTTATGTCTGTAAAGGCAGTCGAGAAGTGCAAATTCTTTGGCCTTTAACTGAATTCTTTTGCCGTTAAGAACAGCCGAGAGCGTTGAGGCATCGAGTGTAAGTACTTCGTTTTCTTTGCCGGCGCTTTTCTCTTCTTTTACGGAGGTATTCATTTGTCCGAGTCTTTTAAGATTTACTTTTACTTTGGCTAAAAGAACCGACAGATTGTAAGGCTTTTTCACATAATCGTCTCCACCGCATGAAAGCGCCACGAGAACATCATCATCACTTTGACGAGCGCTTATAAAAAGAATCGGAAGCTGCATTTCTTCTCTCAGTTTCTTGCAGACTTCGAACCCGGTTCCGTCGCCTAAGTTTATATCAAGCAATATCAAATCCACATCATTCTTTGAAAGAAAATCAAAGCATTCGGCCTTGCTTGAAACTACAGCCGTAGACACATCAAACATATTGAAGTATTCGGCAGTCATTTTTGATAATTCTTCTTCATCATCTACTATCAGACAATTGTAATGCATAGTCTTACCTCCGACACACTCATATAATTCTAGGAGTGTTTATTTGCATTTGTCAACAATGTACACAAAAGCCTTTACGCCCGAAAGTTTCCCTTCGGGCGCATAAAAAACAACATTTATTCTTCCGTAATCATCTTTACGGGTTCAAGATCTCTGATTCGTTTGCCGTTAAACCACGAAACAATCATGGCTACACCTACGATAACAATTATCACGCACAAATATGAGAAAAGAGATAATTCAAATGCAACTTTCCTGAACCCGAATATTGCGAACATAAGCAATACGAGCTTGTCGCCGAAGAGTGTTACCGCAACCAGTCCGATCACAATTCCGATAAGGATTGCCGGAATATTCGAAAGCATTAACTGACCGATAAGCTGGTTGGACGAAAAGCCGAGAGCTTTGTTTACTCCCAGATTTCGCCACTCTTTCGTGATTCTTGTTCTGATCAAAAGTGCCTCTGCAAGACCTACTACAAATGCGGTAACTATCATGATTATCAGAAGTATGCTCGCCATGGAGATTTTCAGCAACGAGAACAGTCCGCCGGTTGATGCATATTCATCGGTCAGATCTGTGTCAGGGTAAACATCCTTGAATTCTTTTTCAAAATCCGCGAATTTATATCCTTTTTTGAGTGTCACATTTACTGAAAAGAACTTAGGCATGTTACCTATTCTTTCATAACCTTCCTCAGACAAATAAGCCATCTGACCCATATTGTTAAATGTCTGCATGATTCCGCATACCAGGTACTGAGCTTCATTTTCTCCGTTTTTAACCGTAACGGTATCACCGATTTTTAATCCGAGCGCGTTGGCCGCTGAAGTACCAAGCGCCACCTCGTTCTCATACTTGGGCCATCTTCCCTCTACCATCTGTTCGGGTCTCATTACCGATGTATCGGAAATAACTCTGGTAGAATAGTTCTTGGTTTTTTTACCCTTTTGATAATCAAATCCAAGCCATACTTCATGGTGGATTCTATCAACGCATTCAAATCCTTTTACGGTTTCTTCCATATTGGCATCGCCGACAAAATCCGCATCATATATCTCCAGGCCGGATATTCGTAAAAGTGAATCCACATCCCGGCCCATGTTCTCATATATTCCAAAGCCCATTGCTCCGGCAAACGCGAGGATTGCCATGATGAAGATAACACCTATCTGACTTGTGAATTTACCGAATGTTTCTTTTAGGGATAATGTCAGTAAAACAGGAAGATTTGTCCTGTCGAACGGAAATACGTTTTTCTTGTAATTGTGAGTGTTGATGCCGCCTCTTAATGCATCAAGCACAGAGGTCTTTTTATACTGTCTTCCCAGGAATAATGTAAACAGCGTAATGATTATGCAAATACCCGCAACCACTCCGGCGAATACCAGCCGGTCGGGTTTCTGATTCCATGAAAGTCCCAAAAGGAAAAGCATGATAAAACCGATTTTCTTTTGAAGCAGTGCCCCTAAAACCGTTCCCAAAAGGCTTCCGCCCAAGGATACCGAAAGGAGCTGAACCAAGAGGATGAACATCATCTCTTTAACGGTATATCCGCCTGCCTCCATAATGCCGGTATTTCGCATATTATCCATGATAAAATTTTTGACCGAAAAATCGATTACAACCAGTGCAACCACGAAGACGATAACTGCGAACACAAGTATGATTGCTATAAACATAAAGGGGAGAATCATGCTGGCAACAGCCATCATTTCACTCGGAATAAAATTCCCTGAAAGTTCCTCAGTATATTCCGGGTGCATGGCCCGATAGTTCTGATGCCATGTATTCCATTCGGTAAATACATTATCCAGTTCTTCCTGCCCGGATACATTACGGCGAATGGCTTTTGCGCTCAGTTGGGACTTTATCATTATACTCGGAGTAACATAGTTCGTATTTTCAAATTCGATCTGCTGATACATCTTTTCCGAAACATACACCAGGTACGTACTCATATTCATCGGAGAACCAAAGATGAAATCCTCGTTAAATCCAGCAACTGTAAACTCGTAAATGTTTTCGTCAATTTTAATTTCAATTGTGTCGCCTAATTTGTAAGAAGCCGAAAGCGAAACCGGAAGAACTATTTCGTCGCCGGAAAAACCGCTTAAGTCTATGCTGGAAGTATGAATACTTCTTTCTTCTTCATATGAAACGAAATAAAACCAGTAATCAGACCAGGATTTAGCGCCTTTTTTACGATATTTGGCCGTGGCTCCCAGATACTTGCTTTCCTCATAACCGTCAAAGTTTTCATTCGCCTGAAGAAGTTCTTTTAACTTAAAATCCGAAACGGGCTCTTCCGTTTTAAATATCAGTGCATCTGCACCGTTAATCGTTTCTTTGTTCGTATCGATTACACGAAATGTTCCTGTTAAAAGATTCAGGCAAACAAAGAGCATAAAAGAAGCTAAAAAGGTCATGATAAAAAAAGTAATCATATCGCCCTTCTGCTTTTTCATATTGTTTTTTGCAATAAAGAAATAACGATACATATTACCACCCCATGTTCTGAAGGAAAAGCTTTAATCTGGAGTGTCTTTCCCTTGCTTCTTCCACGTTGGGATTGCTTTCATCCTTGTAATCTCCGAGGTATTTGCCAAGATAAATTTCGTCGGAAATAACTCCGTCGGAAAGGTAAATAACTCTGTTGCCGCGCTCTGCTGCCATAATGGTATGAGTAACCATTACGATGCTCTGTCCGTCGTTGTTTAATTCAGAAAGAATGTCCAATACATTGACTGTGTTCTGGGAGTTTAAAGCACCTGTAGGCTCGTCTGCAAAAAGCACTTCGGGATGATTGATGACGCCTCTTACAACCGCAACTCTCTGCTGCTGTCCGCCGGAAAGCTGTGTCGGAAATTTTCTCATATCGCTCTCGGAGATTTCGACTTTTTCAAGAAGGGTTCTGGCTCTCTGAGTAAGTTCCTTTCTGCCGTTGGATTTTAAGAGTCCGCAGACCATGATGTTGTCTAATGCGCTCATTGAGTCGTTTAAGTAGTTCTGCTGGAAAACAAATCCGACATGATCGCGACGGAATTTTGCAAGCTTGTCGTTGCTGTATTGAGAGATTTCCGTCTCTGTGTTGCCTGTATAATATGTTATAGTTCCGATGCTCGGACGATCCATGCCCGAAAGCGCGTAAAGAAGTGTACTTTTACCCGATCCGGAGTTTCCCATGATTACTGTGAAATCGCCTTCGTAAATCGAAAGATTTAAGTTTTTCAAAACATGCTGCTGCACGGATTCGTTCGAGAATGTTTTTGATAAATTGTTTGCTGATAAAATAACTTTTTTGCCGTCCATTTTTCTTTCCTGCTTATATAATTTTAGAAACGTACTTCGTCTCCGTCCGATAATTCTTTTACATCGCTCCAAACCACGATATCGCCTTCGTTTAAGCCGGAGATAATCTCTGTGTAGTCGTCGTTTTTGATTCCTGTTTCCACACTTGTTTTGATGGCTTTTTTATCTTTTGAAATAAATACGTAGCTCTTTTCGTCTTCGGTAATAATTGCTTCTTTGGGAACGCTTACAACCTCCGTGAGAGATGCGGTATTTACTCTTGCCTTTACATCAAGACCGAGGATTACATCTTTCGCATCATTGAGAGATATGTCCACGCCTACGCCGTTTGCCGCAGTTGCGTCCATGCCTGCCATTTTATCTGTTTTGGTAACTTCGCCGGAGTAATCTGCGTTAAGGATTTTAACGTTTACGGTCTGGCCTTTTTCGATACTCATTATATCATATTTGTTGGCATTGCATCTTACGATAACATCTTCGAGTGAGTCCACGCAGATGACGGGCGAACCTGTGGTTAAAATACTTCCTTCTTCTGCATATACCGCTGAAATAACGCCGTCAAACTCTGCTTTGATGCCGTTCTTGGCATTTTCAAGTTTTTCGATTTCATTGGCGATTGTAAGATCTGCGGATGCTTTTGTTGCTTCAAGTTCAGCCTTACCGCCTTCGGTTAAAACGCCTGTGTAACTGGCTGCTTTCTGCGAAGTCATTTCTGCTTTGTATTCCTTAAAGCCCGCAAGCTGTGTGTTAAGTCTCCCCAGTTCTTCCTGAAGCCTTACAAGTTCACTGTCATAGTTTTGAACATATGCATTATTGTATAACTGTTTCTGATATTCTTTGGACTTATCTGCATCTGCGGAGTTATCCAAGATTGCAACCTGAATCTTGGCTCCGTCATAAGCAAGATCCGAACATCTCTTGTTGATTTCGGCCTGCTTATTAATGATTGCTTCTTCCGTATCTTTTATCTGCTGATTTAAAACGTTTAAGTTTCTGGTTGCTTCGGAATAAAGTGCCGAATATTTGTCGGAAACCTGAAGTGCGTTTTGGTAACTACCTTCCTTTGCCTCGGCATCCAACTTTAAAAGTGCTATCTGCTTACCTATCTCTTCTTCATTGAAGGAAACAAGCAAATCACCTTTTTTGACTTCGTCGCCGACCTTAAAATATACTTTGTCGACTTTAAGATTCGTGTCCGCAAAAAACATATCCGAATCATTGCTTACCACCGTTCCGTTTAATTCAAGAACCTGCTGCATATCCGATTTGGCAATTGTATATGAGCTGACCTTAACCGCTGCCTTCGCATATATCGAAACAATGCTTCCGGTAGCTACCACAACTGCAAGTGCTCCTCCTAAAATAGCGATTGTCTTTTTCTTTAAGATACTCATTGTTCTTTCCTCTCTTTATATCAATCTTTTATGTACCGATTCATGCATTCCTTTCGTCCTGCAATCTTAATTTATCAAAAAGATTTTTATAAGTCTTAATCTGAATCTTGTGTAATTCTTAATTAATTCTTAACCGGATTTGGGCATAAAAATAACCCGGAAGGAAAAACCTTCCGGGTCAGGTACATTAAAGTTAAGAGTCGGAGTTTAGTCTTCAAATTCTATGTACATTGCGGGACGAACACCAATTGTATCTTTCGATTGAACTTGAGTCGAATTGAATTCTCCCACACTTCCCAGGGCACCAACCGTACAAACATTATCAGAACTCTCGCCGGGGGTTCTCAACCACCACATAAATACATAATGTCCGATAATACTCGGAGAATAATCTGCACAATAGCTTGTATTCACTATATTCTCATATAATTCAGGAGTTATAAATAACCCTCCATTATCAAATATAATTTGATTATCTTTCACAACTTTCTCTGTGGGATAAGCTATCAGATTTTCGTTATAGCCATAACTATTCTCTTCATGATGCCAGTTAAATTCACCAAAATAATTCTCTGCTTCTTCTTCACTCAGACAAAAAACATAATCATCAGTTTCTGATCCGCCGGGAGTGTCATAAACAGTATTATTTTTGTTTTCCAGCGTTACCTGAGGTATATGGGTCCTTTCATATGCCGAAAAGGCTCCGTTCAGGAAATCGTTGTTAAGCCAGTTTCTAAGCTGACTGTTTTCCCAAGTTGTACCTACGGTACTGTCATCGTATTGCTGCGAATCCAGTATATACTCACTTATAACAAGCGTTTTTCCGTCTTCCTGGGACAATACTCTCCATTCTATATCTTCTTTTCCGTTAGTATCATCACCATCCTGTTCATACTTACCGAATTTAATGATATCACCCTCATGTGCTTGGCTTAAAAGACTGGGAATGTTTTCCGTTACTGTTCCTGAACATCTGTTGCAATAACCTGTTGTCTCGCCACATTCCGTCAGTGTTGGCTCCAAGGTTACTGCGAATGAAGAATAATCATGTCCCAAAGGTTCACCATAAGTATAAGTTGCTTCTCCATGTGCATCACATCTTGTGCATTTATAATAGTATACTGCCGGTTCGGTACATGTTGCTGCGCTCTTTAAATATGCATCACTCGTGCTTTTATATGTGTAACGATGTCCTGATCTTCCCGAAGAAAATGTATGATCAGGATCATATTCTCCACATTCACATGAATAATAATATACTGCCGCCGATGTACAAGTCGCAGCACTCTTTAAATATCTGCTGTCAGTATTTTTTACACTAAAATCATGCGGTATGGGACTTCCTACCGTAAATGTTTGGTCAGGATCATATGCACCACACTCACAAGAATAATAGTATATCGCAGGGTCTGTATGAGTTGCAGCACTCTTTAAATATCTGTCCTCAGTGTTCTCAATTGTAAAATCATGAGGTATCGGACTTCCATATTCAAATGCCTGTGTTATATCCATTTCTCCGCATTCGCACGAATAATAGTAATAAGCGGGGCTTAAATGTGTCGCTGCACTTCTTAAATATCTGTCGTCAGTATTTTGAACTGTAAAAGTATGTGGTATCGTACTTCCGTATGTAAACGTATGATCAAGATCATATGCTCCGCATGTACACGAATAGTAATAAACTGCCGGTTCTGTGCAAGTCGCTTCGCTCTTTAAATATCTGCTGTCGGTATTTTCTTGATCAAACACATGCGCAGGGTGAATAGTAAAATCTATGTACATGGCAGGTCTGACCGCTTCATTTGTATTCGACCAGTTTTGGCTTTGCCTTCCTTCTCCTGTTACTCCACTAGATGTTACTATGCAAACATACCCCTCATTCATTCCCGGAGTGCGAACCCACCAGGAACAGCCTGTGCGACCTATTACATCAGACGAATAACCATACGTATCTTTTAAATTATCATAATTCTCTGAGGTAATCGAATAAATCCTGGCGCCCTGATCGATTGCATACTGAGTCGGAGTACATATTAGGTTTTCATTTGCAAATTCAGTGCCATCACTATGAACCCAATTATGCTCTCCAAAATAAGTGTCTAAATCTTCCATACTCAGGCAAAAAACATAATCATCCGTTGAGTCTCCTCCCGGTGTATCATAATGTGAATTATTGTTATTCTCCAATGTTACCATTGGTATGTTTGCCTTTTCATCTGTTGTAAAGGCTTCATTCATAAATTCCCCATTGAGCCATGTTCTAAGAGTACTTTCATCCCATGTTCCGTCAGATCCGCCTTCACCATATTGTTTTACATCAAGTCCATATTCGCTTATAACAAGAATTCTTCCTTCCTCTTTGGATAAAACTCTCCATTCTATATCTTCTTTGCCGTTAGAATCATCACCATCCTGCTCGTATTTACCATATTTAATGATATCTCCGACATTTGTATGGCTCAAAGCGGGAATGATTTCTGTCTTTGTTTCTGTACATCCTGTATGCTTGCAAAAATAAACCTTACGTCCATCCTCTAAAAGTGTTGCCGGTACTGAAACCATTCCATCATCCCAATCATGACCTAAGGGACTTCCTGCTGTAAAAGTATTTTCCGGGTCGTGTTTTCCGCATTCACAGGAATAAAAATATACTGCCGATTCCGTACAGGTTGCGGGAATCTTTAAATATCTGCTGTCAGTGTTTTCAACAGAATAATTATGTTCTCCATGTGTATTAAATTCAATATACATTGCGGGACGAACGGCAACATCCTCATCATTGGCGTAACCCGAACCTGTGATTCGATATTCATCAACCACTCCCATAGGATTGACAATTAGAACTTTTTCTGCAGTTATTCCGGGAGATCTTAGCCACCAACAACAGATTGAATAATCTATTACTCCTTTTGAATAATTATATTCTGTTTTATACCACTCATACTCCCCTGATGTTATCTCACGAGCTGAAACACCTTTATTAATCGCATATTGAGTCGGAATACATATCAGATTTTCTTTTGCGAACATCCGATAATCACTATGATGCCAATCGCACTCTCCAAAATAAGTCTCCGCTTCTTCATAACTTAAGCAGAATAAATAATCATTTGTATCATTACCTCCGGGGATATCGTAAGAAGAATTATCGTTATTCTTAATTCTCTCCAGGGGTATTGCGCTTTTCTCCTCATCAGTGAATGCTTCATCTCTAAAATCACCGTTAAGCCACTCTCTAAGTGAGCTTGTCTCCCAGGTTATATCACCTGTAGTGTTGTGATACTTTTGGGAATCAAGCCCGTATTCGCTTATTACCAGAACTCTTCCAACTTCTTTGGATATTATTCGCCATTCAATGTCCTCTTTACCGTTTGTTATATCCCCATCCTGTTCATACTTACCATATTTTATAATATCCCCTTCATTAGCCTGACTTAGAAGACTGTTAATGCTTTCTGTTATTGTTTCCGTACAACCGGAATGCTTACATTTATAAACCCTTGTACCATAATCTGTCAGAGTTGCCTCTTTTATTACGGTTCCTTCATCAAAATCATGTCCTAACGGACTGCCTGATGTAAATACAGCTGTGCTGTGTTCTCCGCATTCACAGGAATAATAGTAAACAGCAGCTTCCGTACAGGTAGCCGCACTCTTTAAATACTTGCTTACAGTATTCTTTTTATTGAATGTATGTCCCTTAGGATTTCCCGATGTAAATGTTTTTGTGCCCTTTTCACCGCATTCGCACGAATAGTAATATACAGCCGCCTTTGTACAGGTTGCCGCGCTCTTTAAATACTTGCTTGCAGTATTTTTCTTGTTGTAATTGTGTGTATGTTCAGGTGTAGGATTATCGGGCGTGGGATTATCGGGCGTGGGATTATCCGGTGTGGGATTATCCGGCGTGGGATTATCAGGTGTAGGATTGTCGGGTGTGACCGGAACATTGTTAGGATTATCTTTGTTAAATGTTCCTTTGTTGGTTGCCGTATATATTCCCCTGTTGATTCCGTATGACTTACAGATATTGTCAAACTCTATGGAGTTTGCAAATCCTGCGAATACTTCGTCCCTGGTCATTCCGTTCTTAAGTCCGTAAAGCCAGTTATACTTTCCGTCGGCATCGGAAGGACGTCCGAACATGGCAAGATAAAGGTTTTCAACAAATTCTTCATCTGATAAACCTTTATTGGTATATTCTTTGCTGAAGATGAATCTTCTGGCACATTCAGAGCCTGTAATCTGCTTCTTAATTAACTGCTCAACCCAGTTCTTCTGACCGTCTTTATCACCGATTCTGCCAAGAGTGATTTTATACATTCTTTCTACGAAGAGATTGACATTATTGATGGTTTTTCTGTCATATCCTGCGACATATCTGCCTGCGGTAATTCCGTAACTTTCGCAGATATTGTAGAATTCCTGAGAGTTGGCAAAACCTGCAAATACATCCAGTCTTGTTTTTCCGGCATTTAGCTGGCCAACCCAGTCATTAAATCCGTCCGTATCAGGTTCTCTTCCCATGAAAAGCATATAGAGGTCTTTTACATAATCCTCATTGCTCTTATTTTTCCTGGTATATTCCGGACTGAACAAAAATCCGTAAGCAACTTCGATTCCGACCGCTTTACCGTTTAAAAGCTGATCCTTCCAGTCTGCGAATCCGTCGGGATCAGAGCCTCTGTCAAGCGTTACCGTATAGCAGCGTTCAACGAAATCATCGATTGTTCCCGCTGCTGCCTTGGGTTTAAGCGTCGGAAATGAAATCACCGATATTACCATCAGTAATGACATAATGACACTTAGAATTCTCATTTTGCCGGTTGCAGTTTTCATAACTATAAATCCCTCCTATAACCCGTTTTCATGTCGAAATTCAGGTTTTTAAAACAAAAAAACTTTGCAGAATCTTTCAATTCCGCAAAGTTATCTTATTCATTCATAAAAGAATAAAAAACAGTCGCTAAAAAATATTTTTGCGATTTTCCCTCTTTAACCATCCGAAACACCTTGTAACCTGAATACCCTTTAAACACCAAATTTATTGTACATCTCTTTTAGGATATCTTCAACTGTTTTCTCTCTTTTGTCCATCATTGAAAAAGGATTTTCAGGGCATAAAAAACCTGCATCTTTCGATGCAGGTTTATAAACTTATTTGATTTTATGCTTCGGGTTCGATCATTCCGTATGTGTTACCCTTACGTTTGTAAACCACACAAACCTGATCTGTCTCTGCATTCTGGAATACGAAGAAGTTGTGTCCGAGAAGTTCCATCTGAACGCATGCATCTTCGGGATACATCGGCTTCATATCAAATTTCTTTGATCTGATGATTTTGATTTCGTCATCATCCGCGAAATCTTTTTCGATGTAATCCTGTTTGAAATTGTCACTGTTCTGCTTATAATTTACAAGTTTGCTCTTATATTTTTTAAGCTGTCTTTCAATTATCTCCTCTACTAAATCAATTGATACATAAAGGTCGTTGGAAACCTGCTCGGATCTGATGATGCTTCCCTTTACTGGGATAGTAACTTCAATCTTCTGACGATCCTTTTCAACGCTTAATGTAACATGTACTTCTGTGTCGGGAGTAAAGTACTTCTCAAGTTTTCCTATCTTTTCCTCTACAGCCTCGCGTAAACCCGGTGTAACATCAATATTTTTTCCAATAATAATAATGTTCATATAGCCACCCTCCGATACAAGTATTTGTAGTTTTGACTACGCATATATTATACCAAAAATATTATGCTTATTCAATGTATATAAGTTTGAACATTTTGTTAACGGAAATCTTCCGTAAAACTCGTAACCGCATTTGCACCGTCTGCTACGGCAGTTACTATCTGGCGGAGTCTCTTGGCTCTGACATCGCCAGCAGCGTATACGCCCTTGATATTGGTTCGGCAGTCCTCATCGGCGATAATATATCCGCCTGCGTTGCATAAAAGGCCGTCGATTTCATTCTTTACGGGAGTAATTCCTACCGCGATAAATACACCATTTACAAGGAGTGAGAAATCTTCGTTGTCTTTTACGTTTCTAAGCGACAGGGATTCTACCCTATTGTCTCCGTCGATGCTCTCAACCACCGTATCCCAAAGAATATTTACGTTATCGCATTTTTTAAGGCTCTCCTGAAGGGAAGCCGCGCCGCGAAGTTCGCCTCTTCTGTGGATGAGTGTAACGGATTTGGCAATTCTCGAAAGAAAGATTGCATCTTCGATGGCTACATCACCGCCGCCTACCACCGCAACGTCCTTTTGGGAGAAAAATGCACCGTCGCAGGTCGCGCAGTAGGATACGCCACACCCTGCGAGTTTGTCTTCGCCGGGAACATTAAGTTTTGAATGTGTGGCACCCGATGCAATAATGATACCTTTTGTCTCGGCCGTTCCGCCGGTATCATACTGTAAGACAAAGTAATCGTCCTTACGCTCGATGCTTTTGATTTCATCATATATAATCTCGGCGCCGAGGCCCATGGCATGTTCTTTCATCTTGGTGCCAAGCTCAAATCCCGAGATACCGGGCAATGCCGGATAATTATCCACTTCATAGGTCTGTGCCATCTGTCCGCCACAGCCTTCTTTTTCTATTACAATTGCGTTAAGACGTGCTCTTTTTGCATATATTGCTGCTGCCAGACCTGCAGGTCCCGCACCGATTATCACAAGATCATACATAGTGTTTCCCTCCCGAATATATGATTTAACTTAATTATTTTACCATATTTTCGGGTTGTTTGCCACAAAGTTATGCGAATCAGAATCTGCTTAGGTATAATATCTCGCTGTCTTCAATTCTGACTTCCGAATAAACCGTTCTGCCTGAAAACTCCATTTCAAAATTAACGGAGGCTGTTTTGCCGTCTTCTAAGTTAAAGCCTTCGAAATCATATTTAATGCTGTCGGGATTTTCGTATCCGAATTCTTTTTTGATTGCGTTTAGTGCGGTCTGCTCGCGTTCCGCCACGTATTCTTCGGCTTCGGCGTATGTGTAAGCCTCGGAATCGATGATTGAGCCGTAACCCGCTTCGCCTATCATAAGAAGTGACATGTCGTCGGCATTGATATACAGATCGTAACAGGTTGCATATCCCGTGCCGAGCTGATAGTAATGAAGGACACCGAGAGTCATAATATTGCCGTATTTATCTTCACTTTCGTCAAATATGTCGACCAAAACTATCCATGAGTCGTCGGTCACAAGGCCGTAATAATCTTTTAGATACTTGTCGGCCGCCTTTTTGGTCTTCTCTTCAATACTTCCTGAAGTTAAAGGCGTTGATTCAAGCGCCATGCCCTCACCCGGTTCGATTCCGTCAGCCTTTAATTCAAGGATATTTACATATCTTTTCTTCGCGTCGTGATCTATATATTCGAGTATCTGCTCGTCATCCATGTCTTTTTCCGGAAGATATACTATGTTGTCGGAAACTACATAAGCTAGCTCGTTTTTGCCTCTTTCGGCAAAAGTCTCGTAGTGAGGCATGTTCTTCTTCGGGAATACGCCTTCGTCATAATATTTTCTTTCAAGTTCGATAACTTTTTTTATTTCTTTTATGGTCAGTTCTCTTGAGAAGCCTTCGTCGGTGCTTATAAAAGTATCCGCATCCACTTCTGCTGCGTAACTGCCGAATTCTTCGGTATCCATATTGGCGAGACGGCTCCTAAAAGAAATGATGGCGGCGCTTGTGCCGATGCTGAATACACCAAAGACGGTAATGATTATCAAAGCCGTCAGAACTCCCGAGTATCTGAATCTGAAGTCGGCGGTTCTTCTTTTTTTGATACAGTTTCTGTATAAAGTTTTTTTCATATCTTCATCGATTTCGATATTGGAAATCAGATCTTTGTTTATTCTATTTTCCATATACGAGTTCTCCTTTGTATTTTACGCCCAGTTTTTCCCTTGCCCTCTGCAGTCTTTTCTTAATCGCGGAAGGGGATGTTTTGAGAATCTCGGCCGTTTCGCTGACCGTATAACCTTCGATGTAATAAAGTATCACTGCGGATTTTAATTTGTAATCAAGATCCCATATAAGTGAAAGCAGTTCGCTCTCTGTCGTGCTTAAGCCGTCCGTTATAACGAGCGTTTCTTCCATTTCATCCAAAGGTACCGACGCATGTTTTTTGTGAAATCTTAAAAATTCCCTGCATTTGTTCTGGGATACTTTTATGAGCCAGGCTTTCTTGTGTTCCTCGTCGTTAAAGAGCGGCTTTTTCGTATAATACGTCAGAAAAGTTTCCTGGAGCACATCCTTTGTATCCTGTTCGTTTTTAAGTATCAGGAAGCAGATTTTATAGAGCATATTGCTGTATCCCTCGATAACCGCTTCCAGATCTCTGTTATCGTTTTTCATTATGAACTCCTTCAATTTGTATAAAGGTATTCGCGAATGACCTTTTCACTATATACATGCGTGAATGTCGGCAAAAGTGACATTTTTATAATAAAATATTTTACTTTTTTTAGCCACAGGGATTCGCAGTTTGCTTTTTTTAGGGTGTTTTGCTTATTTTTCTTTTATTTTTTCTTGCGCTTCAAAAGGTGAATATGTATAATATTTTTTGGTAAATTTTTAGCTTATACGCTTTGTATAAAGATAAGGAGATTTTTATGGAAAGAAAAGTTGGTACAGTATCACGCGGAATCCGCTGTCCGATCATCCGTGAAGGTGATAATCTTGTGGACATTGCCGTAACAAGCGTTTTGGAAGCTTGTGAATCCGAAGGATTTTCGCTTCGCGACAGAGATGTCATCGCTCTTACAGAGTCAATCGTTGCAAGAGCACAGGGTAACTACGCTACTATAAATGATATTGCTGCAGACGTTAAGGCTAAGCTTGGCGGAGGAACAGTAGGTGTTATCTTCCCCATCCTCTCAAGAAACCGTTTCGCTATCTGCTTAAAGGGTATCGCAATGGGCTGCAAGAAGGTCGTTCTTATGCTTTCTTATCCTTCGGATGAAGTTGGAAACGCACTTCTTACATACGATCAGCTCGACGAAGCAGGCATCAATCCTTACAGCGATGTACTTACACTTGAGAAATACCGTGAATTATTCGGCGAGAACAAGCATGAGTTCACAGGTGTTGACTATGTAGCTTACTATTCGGATATTATCAAAGAAGCCGGTGCAGACGTAGAAGTAATCTTCGCTAACCAGGCTAAGGAAATTCTTAAATACACAGATTGCGTTATCAACTGCGACATTCATACCAGAGTAAGAACCAAGAGAATCTTAAAAGAGAACGGCGCCAAGGTCGTTTGCGGTATGGACGATATAATGACTGCATCAGTCAACGGAAGCGGTTATAACGAGAAATACGGTCTTTTAGGTTCCAACAAGTCCACAGAAGAGAAAATCAAACTCTTCCCCAGAGATTCCCAGTGGCTTGTTGAAGCAATCCAGAAAGAAATCCTCGAGAAGACAGGAAAGCATGTTGAAGTTATGATCTACGGCGACGGTGCTTTCAAGGATCCTCAGGGAAAGATTTGGGAACTTGCAGATCCCGTTGTATCACCTTTCTATACAGAAGGTTTGAAGGGAACTCCCAACGAGCTCAAGCTTAAATACCTTGCCGACAACGATTTCAAGGATCTCTCCGGCGAAGCATTGAAGAATGCAATCTCCGAGAGTATCAAGGCTAAGTCAGGCAGCCTCGTTGGCAACATGGCTTCCCAGGGTACAACACCCAGACAGCTTACAGACCTCATCGGTTCACTCTGCGACCTTACATCAGGTTCGGGTGACAAGGGTACACCCGTTATCCTCATCCAGGGATACTTCGACAACTATACCAACTAATCTAATTACGAAATATAAAAGAAAGCTGCTTCGTTGTGAAGCAGCTTTTTTTATTATACATAATCAAATATTCCCTGAACAGCATCAGAAATGTCTATTAGTTTTTCTATGCCTATTCTGTCGAGTTTTGAAAATCCTCTTACGCTCATATCAAACAATTTCATCTTTTCGCAATGAACAAGTCCTTTAGCCTTCGCAGTATTTATGCCAATATGTAATGCTCCCGGCTCACCTTGCTTGAAAATTGGGCAAGCTATTATTTCTCCGGATTTATTAAAACAATCCTTACTTATAACCAGAACCGGTAATTTAATATCCTCTATTACGAGAATATCCCCCTGAAATATTTGTTTCAACTACCATACCTCTCTTCCTTTATCTTCACCCCAATCGAATTCACCATCAAGGTTGAGTTTTCCGCCATATTCGGCAATTCTTTCTTCCAATGATTTATGTCTGAATGGTTTTTCCAAAATAATTACCCCTTTCGATACTTTAAATTCCAATACATCGCCTACAGAGAGTGACGCTTCTTTTAATACCTCTTTGGGAATTCTTATTCCCTGACTGTTTCCCCATACTTTTACTTCCGTTTGCATTTGTTTCCCTCCGTTTTCTTTGTATATACATTGTATATCCAATTAGAGTGAAAAACAAGATTATATTTATGATTCTTTTTTTATTCGGGATTGTTTTCTTTCTTTTGAACAAACTGCGCCAAGATAATGGCAATGAATACTATAATACAACCTATAGTTTCTTTTAGAGTCATAACCTGATTAAGAATCACCCAGCCACCTAATGTTGCGAATACAGACTCCAAACATAAGATAAGCGATGCTTTCGTAGGTTCAACATACTTCTGGCCTAAGATCTGAAGTGTATAAGCAACGCCGCAGGACATAACACCGGCATAAAGAATCGGAATATATCCTTTGAGTATTTCCGTGAAAACTATCTTTTCGGTAAAGAGTGCGCATATCAGGCAAAGAATACCGGAAACTGCAAACTGGATGCACGAGATTGTTACGCCGTCACCTTTGGGAGAAACAAAATCGATAAACATGATGTGAAAAGAAAATACAAGTGCGCATAAAATCAGGAAAATATCGCCGATTTCAAAATGCAAACCTTCTTTTACACAAAGAAGATATAAACCGATAGTCGCAAGTGCAACACATATCCAGATTAGAGCCTTGGTTTTCTTCCCGAAAAAGATTCCGAGGACAGGAACCATGATGATGTATAGAGCGGTTAAAAACCCTGCTTTACCGACTGCCTTGGAATAAAGGATTCCAAACTGCTGAAGGCTTGATGCCACGCATAAAAGAATGCCGCAAATAATTCCACCAAATATTGTTGCTTTGGTGTAACTGTTAAAAAGTCCCTTTTTACCGGGTGTTTCTTCGGTTTTTTCTTTGTTTTTCCTTCGTGAAAAATTGATGATTACGAAAGGAATTAAAACCAGCGAACCTACGATGTATCTTGAAAAATTAAATGTAAAAGGACCTACGTAATCCATTCCGACGCTCTGGGCCACAAAGGCGGTTCCCCAGATAAATGCCGTCATAAAAAGCATTACGAGGCCAAGCCACTTTTTCATTCTGTCATTAAACTCCGAGTATTTAGTATTTTACTTTGCGCTGCGTTGCGAATATTTTACGATAATCAGCTCAACTGCCATTCTGTCGGTAAGTGCTCCCGTTCTGGATTTGAGGTTTAAATCCACACAGTCATTCATGCAATCCGTGATTTCCTTCATGGAAAACTTGGATGCCTGATTAACTAATTTATTGACATATTTTATTCCTTTTACGCTGTCTGCTATGGCGTTCGTCGAAAAGCCTTTGCTTCTGAGATCCTTGACCTGGTAGAGAATTCTCATCTGTCTTTCGATGAGACTTAATATCTTTTGCGGAGCAACCTTCAGTTCGAGTAAATCGGAGTAGAACTGCATGGCAAGATCAACTTTTTTGTCGGACATCGCATCGACCATTTTAAATACCTGATCCTGGGGATTTTCGCTGACAAGAGCCAGGACGTCATCGACTTTAATATCAGTATCTTCGCCTTTAAATGCGATTAACTTATCCATTTCGTTTTTTATCCGCATCATATCCATGCCCGTGCGGTTAAGAAGTGTGTCAAGTGCGGTTCTGGATATTCTTTTGCCCGCCTGGGATAATTCTTTTATGATCCATCCTTCTATGAACCCCTGCGGCTGCTCATTCATTTCAGATGCGTAGCCGACTTCTTTTATGGCTTCGAAAAGACCCTTTTTGCTTGATATTTCCTCTTCCGTAAATATGATGTAAGTTGTCTCCGGCAAATTTCTGATGCAGTCGGCCAGTGCTTTATTTTCAGCAGAAAATGCCCTGCTGTTTTCAATCAGAATAACTCTTTTTTCCGCAAAGAAAGGATAACTTGACGCCATTTCGATCACCGATGAAACATCAAACGGTGTTCCGACAAAAAGCGAAAAGTTCATATCCTGTTTAAGTTCCTCAAGCGAATCCGTGCCAAGCAGTGCTTTAAGAAGTCTGTTTCTGTAGATTCTTATAGCCTGCTGTTCTTTGCCGTACAAGAGGTACACATGAACAAAACTATTCTGTTTTATGTGCTCATTAATTGTTTTCATTGTGATTCCCTTAAAATCTCATACGAAAACATTATACATTATTTCTGTTCTTAATGCACGGGGCAAAAGAAAGCAAACTCTTCCTTATCCGTGCGATAAATATAAGTTCCCGATTTTTCAAGCGCTTCAAGTGTTTCTTTGTGAGGATGACCGTATTGATTGTCAAAGCCGCAGGATATAACGCTTATGCGCGGTTTCAAGGTGCATAAAAAATATTCGCTGTTAGTGTTATTGGCGGAACCGTGATGTGCGACCTGAAGAATATCTATCGGACCCCTCATAAAAGATAAAACCTTCTCTTCCGCCCTTATATCCGCATCACCCATAAAAAGAACTTTCTCTTCTTTTGTCTGCATTAAGACAACGAGCGAGCAGGCGTTGGAATCGTCAGGCGGAAAATCCGCATCGGGGGATAAAACCGTGAAACTGATTCCGTCGTCGGAAATAAAAACATCTCCTGTTGAAGAATAAATTACCTCCGTTCCCGCTTCTTCGGCTAAAGTTGTTATTGTGAAAAATTTTTCCTCAAGAGTTTTCGGAACGATTATTTCTTTTATGGTAATTTTTCCTTCACTGCCATCCGCCAGCAGACCTTTAATTCCACTCGTATGATCCGCATCTTCGTGCGAGATAAACCATGCGTCCACGCTGTCGATTCCGTAATATGCGAAATAGGGTGATAAAACATATTCATCGATATTTTTCCTGTCTGTCGAACCGCCGTCGTAGCAGTAGACATTTCCTTTGTACTGGATGCATACGCAAAGCCCCTGGCCGACATCAAGGAATTCAATCCTGTCTTTTCTCCGGTAAATCATAAAAGACACGATATTTAGCACAAGAACAACAGCCGAAACAAAGGTAAATAAAGCTCTTTTCTTCTTTATATTCCGAATTTCCTTCGTCGGATTATATGAGGGATCACGTCTTATGCGATTGTTGATTATTTTGTCTTTGCGCCATAATGCCAGCTTGATTTTTCTTATGATTAGGGCACTCGAAATCAGAATTATTTCGTATAAAACACACCTTGGAATTCCTCTTGCCCCTGTAGTAATAATCGCGTTGGGAAACGTAAGTTCCGTCCTCATAAGCCATTCGTAAACCTCAAGGAAAAGATGTATTCCGATTGCGAAAATATTGTATTTCCCCGATAAAAGAAAAACATATGCATTTTGCGAAATCAAAGACCATGAAAAAAGCAGTTTGCATATATTGATAAAAACAGCGCTCTCAATAAACGCCCTAAGACAGACGCAGGAAATCCCGAGCATCAGCAGAACGGACATTCCCGGAACCAGAACTATATTAAGAAAGGGCGCATACAAAGGGATTTTGTAATAAGAATTCACAACCACAGGAAGCGTGGTCATAGTAACGGACGTACTCATCGTAAAAGATGAGATTATAACGCCCGCTCTTTTGCCGATTATCGTAAATATCGGCACCACAACCGCAATCGAGATAATCGCCAGATATGACATAAGAAACCCGTTTTGCAGTACATATAAAGGCTTAATCATTATAGTCACTAAAAGTGCAACCGCCAGAGAATTAAGCGAATCGTAGGATTTGTTGAACATCTTTCCGATGCAAAGAATCGCAAACATCACAGTGGCCCTTAACGCAGACGCGGAAAACCCTATCAGATAACCATATAAAAACAGGATAAAAACGGTGATTACGTATGAAGCCTTAAACCCAAGCGGCGTCTTTTTTAAAAGAAACAGAATCAAAGCCGCAAACATCGAGATATGCAGTCCGCTTATAGCCAAAAGATGGCTCGCCCCCGCATCTTTATACAAATCTTTAATCTCCTTGTCGAGATCGGTTTTATCCGCCAAAAGAATCGCCTTCATCATTCCCGCATCTTTGGCATTTAAGCTTCGGTCTATAAGACCGCCGATTTTCAAAGATATCCTAAAAGAAGTATCCGCCAATACATTTTTCTTCATATCGCAGGATATAAGTTCACACGAATACGCACTGAAAAGATAACCCTTGGAAATATAGAATCTTCGCATATTAAACTCGCCGGGGTTGGTCGCTTTGTTATAAACATTGATTTTACCGCGTATTTTGACCGTAGAGCCGATATTTACCCCTGAGAGCAGTATTTCATCCATATTGCAGTCAAACGAGCATACGGTCCCCGTTTTGGCGCATAAAAACGAAGAGGATTTTATTTTCTTAAAATCCCTTAATTCATCAGATATAAAATCCACCTTCTTAAGATACAAATATGTCTTATCATTCTTATACTCCAATCCCTCGACAACCCCACATACCTCGCCCTCCACTGTAGAATGACAAGGTATGTCAAGGCGTTTTTCCGCGGTATCTAGGAATATAAGTGCAAAACCCGCCAGGATTAGTGCTGCCCACATAATGGGTCTTTTAATTTTTCCCATCATCTTCACCGCACACAGACATAGGGCTTAATCTTGTTAAACGTCGCGTCTTTTATACCCGAAATATTCTTAAGTTCCTCAATCTCCTTAAACCCTCCGTTTGAATCCCTGTATTCGATGATGGCAGTGGCTCTCGCTTCGCCGATGCCGGGAATTGAGCAGAGTTCTTCGATGCCCGCCTTGTTAATGTCGATCAACTTATCTTCCGCAGTATTAAGCGTCTCGCCGATGTACGGAATCCTTATCTGCTCGCCGTCTTTAACTTCCACGGCAAGATTTATCGCATCGGCGTCAGCCTCTTCGTCAAGGCCTCCCGCTTCTTTTATGAGCTCATACAGACGTGTTCCCTCATAAAATTCGTAAATCCCGGCATTGTTTACGGCTCCGCAAATATACACACACCCCGCGGTTTTTTCTTTTGGGGCATCAAAAGAAGGCGCAGGGCCTGCGCCGTTTTCGGTTGTATTTAATTGTTGGGTTTCTTCGGGAAAACTTTCCGGAATCTCGGAAAGGATGAGTCCGTTATTTTCACAGCTTATGAGAAACAGACTCAGTGAAACAAATAAAATAATTAAAAGTTTTTTCATAAGTCAACTCCTTTGCACCCTCGAGCCGACTTATCCGCCAAACTTTATTATTAACCCGCCAAGCGACGGATTTTATTCATCAAATACGTAATCTTCCGAAACCACGGGGGTCTCGATATAGTTTTCTTCGACATAAATACCGAAGATCTGTTTTTTAACCTGTCCTGACAGCTGTTTTAAGAGCTTGTTGACATCTTCGCCGTCCCAGGCTTTGGTATAAACCATTTCGCAAAGTACCCAGTAATTGGAGGTTTCCACAATCTTTGGAAGTGAAACGCTGTTTTCGTAAGTTCTGACAGCATCTTCAATCTGAGGATATGCGTATTCTTTCTGATAGTTACATGCAAGTTTGCCTGTTCTTGAATAAAGGTTGGATGAGTAATCCACTGACAAAAACTTTGCAAAATCTTCAGCCAGTTCCTTGTTTTCGGACAGTCCGTTAACGGAAACGATTTTTGTAACCGACAGACCTTTTGATTTTAATGTATCGTTAAGCATTCCGATGCTGGTGATACCGTACTCGTAGGCAAAAGGATTTTCCTCGGATTTTTTATCCGCCTCGAGTTTGTTGATTACGTTGGTATCAGCCTCTATGAATAGAATTTTACCTGCTTCGAAATCTTTTAAAAGATCGTCATATGTATACTTGTCGAGATCCATTGAAAAGAACTCTTTGAAATCCTGGAAAACGCTCAAGGCATACATGCTTTCGGTATTGTAAACATCGATTTCGTCTCTGACATCACCCTTTTCGCCGCCGACATTTAAGTATGCGCCGGCAAACCAGTAGTCATAAAGAACGTCCGAAACGCACCACTTAAAATATGATTCGCAGCCTTCGGGAAGGTTATACTTTAAAGCGAAATTGGTAATCTCGACGATTGAAGTCGGAAGAATTTCCTCAGCTATAACAGGCACGAATTCGGTATTTGTTTCTTCTACGGTCGTTTCGTCCGTCGAACCCTCGCCGTAGTTCGAGTTTGCATTTACCGCATTCTCGTTATAATTCGTAACGATTTCATCGAGCAGTGTTTTGTTGTATAAAAAGATTGAGCACTCAAAAAGAAGCGGATAACCGAGTTTGTAATCCGAATAACTGATGGCATCTAAGGATACTTCGGGAAAATACGTGGAATTGAGCACCCTGTGCGAATCCTTTAATTCATAGCACAATCCCGAAAGATATGCTTTCTCAAGTGATTCGTTGCTCAAAACAAAAAGATCCGGGCCGTAACCGTCATCAATTGTGGCTTTCTGTATCTGTTCGAGATATTCAAGACCCGAAACCCTGGTGGAAACCACCTTTACACCGGTCTTCTCCTCGTAAACAACAGCTGCGTTTCTAATGTATTCCTCCAGATACGCATCCGTGTACCAGATCGTTAAGACATCCTCCGTGTCTCTGGCCGATTCGGGTTCGATTAACGAATGTCCGGGGAATAAATCTCCGAGCAAAGCCACAATGGTCATTGCCAGTATAGATAAAATTGAAAACAATTTTTTTCTAATGTGCATTCTCTATTGCCTCTTTCAGAATAACTGTCATCCTGTCTACATCATCCTTGGTGATGATAAGCGGCGGTAAAAATCTGATTATCTGAGTTCCCGCGTTGATAAGGACGAGTCCGTTATCGAGGGCATTATTAATAATATCACCGACGGGTTTGTTAAACTCAAGTCCCTGCATGAGTCCCATTCCCCTGTGATCTGTTATCTCACTGTATGTGTTCTTAACTTCTTCAAGCTTTTCAAAAAGATATTCACCTACTGTTTTGGCGTTTTCACAGATATTGAGTTCTTTGTAAAGTTTAAAAACTGCCGAACATGCTGCGCCGCCCAAAGGATTGCCGCCGTATGTGGTGCCGTGATCGCCCGCAACAAGCGAATTGTCAGCTACTTCCTTGGTCATTAAAAACGCCCCCATGGGAATACCGCAGCCAAGTGCCTTGGCAGTCGTCAATACATCGGGTTTGATGCCGTATTTCTGGAAGCAGTACATATATCCTGTACGACCCATACCGCACTGTATTTCGTCTAAAATAAGCAGTGCTCCAATTTCATCGCAGAGTTCACGAAGTCCTTTTAAGAATTCGGGTGTGGCAGGTCTGATACCGCCCTCGCCCTGGAGTGTCTCGCAAAGAATGGCACATGTTTTATCCGTAACAAGTGCTTTTACACTGTCAAGGTCGTTTATCTCGGCGAACTTGATATTTCCGATCATGGGGCCGAAAGGCGCACGATATTTTTCCGTGCCCGTAACAGAAAGAGCACCGAAAGTTCTGCCATGGAACGAATGGTTCATGGCGATGATTTCATGATCCGTTTTACCGTCTTTTAAATATGCGTATTTTCTTGCAACCTTAAGTGCGCCCTCTACCGCCTCGGCGCCTGAGTTCGTAAAAAACACCTTATCCATTCCCGAAGCTTCGCAAACAGCCTTTGCAGCCTCTATCGCGGGAACATTGTAGTAGTAATTTGATGTATGAAGTATCTTGTCAACCTGAGC
>Ga0247609_10001895_pt1 | contig 23380 bp, 15 predicted proteins | sample 172DNAGHGlowgp2_FD_193487 | JGI IMG/M metagenome (GOLD analysis project Ga0247609, IMG submission 193487) | Sheep rumen microbial communities from Palmerston North, Manawatu-Wanganui, New Zealand - 1728 DNA GHGlow gp2 | ecosystem: Host-associated > Mammals > Digestive system > Stomach > Rumen ...
GTCATACCAGCAGATGCTCTTGTCGACAGTGCTGGGGAAGACTGTCTTGAAGGAAGAGGTCTTGAGGTGGAAGAGTGAGTGTTCACCTCGAACAGTGAAGCGGCCAAGTGTCGATGCATTGCGGAGTGCTCTGTAGTCGGCATCGCTGTGGCGGCTGATATCGTAGTAGCCATTCACCTTACCGCCTTCGACATGAATCTTGATGCTGGGCCACTGGTCGAGCGTCTTGGTCTGCGATTTTGTGTCTGCAGTGTAAACAACATAATAGAGCGCATTCTTCACGCCATCGACAACATTGAGGCCCTTTGTCAGCCTCTTACCTGTTTGGGCATTTGTGATGAGCTGATTCTCCACACAGCCTGCAAAATAAAGTGTTGCATCGCTCGGAACATCCTCATCCACAAAGACATAAATCTCGTCACCATCATTCTGGGCATAGATGCCGGTCGGGTTGCCCATATAGGATCCGCCGCTGGCCATCATCTTGTCGTTCCAGTAGTTTGCGTCGCTGTATGCCTTGTAGTCGTGTATGCGGAAGTCCTTCTCATAAGTTGCCCAGCCTTCATTCTTTACTTTGAGGGCAATGTCCACCATATACTGCGGGAGGGTGTCTTGAACCATTGCCTCCGTCAGGTCTTCATCGCTGAGAGCCTGATACTCGCCCTTCAGAACGGTGCAGGCAGCGTCTTCGAAGTACTTTCCGCACTTAGCCATCGCGATAGCATTCGGATCAGCTTCCTGGGGATGAGTGTTCTCCAGGCCGCCATAGATGGTGCCGTAGCTGTTCCAACTTGATGCTTTATAGTCGCTCAGCACCTCTGTATAAACATAAATCTTAGGGCTCGACGAGAAGAGATATGCTGGTGTGGCTGGAGGCGTAAGGGGCTTCACGTAAGCCACCTTCACATTCGAGCTGTAGAAGACGCCCTGGTAAAGTTGGCTTACTTTCTTGCCGATAACGACGGTGTCGAGAGAAGAGCAATAGGCAAAGGCATCGCCCCCCAACTTCATCACCGAGCCGGGAATGTCAATCTTCTTGAGGCCAGTTCTCGAGAAGGCATTGGTCTGAATAGCTGTCACATTTGTTGGCAACACCATCCGCTGGAGCTTTGAGCACTCATAGAACATCTTCTCGCCAATGATGTTGTCCTGTGTCTTGAAACTTTCCGTGTAAGCCTCACCACCACTGACAATGCTGACGCCCGACCAGTCGAGCTTTGTCACCGTGCCGGCCTGCACCAATGAGCGGATGAACTTGATGTCGGTGCCATTGATGACGCCCGTGACCTTCAGTTCCTGTTCGGTTTCCGTCAGGAGAGACTGCAGCGTGCCAGCCGTCTCGACATTAATCTCTGTCACAGCCCAGAGGCTTGTCTGGGCGAGACACACCAAGGCTGTGAGTAACAGCCTTTGTAATCTTTTCATGTGTTCCATATCATTGTCTATTTTATCTTATTATAAACTTCTTGCCGTTCCTGATATAAATGGTGCCTGGCCACCGCTGACGATGCGGACGCCCGACCAGTCAAGCTTCTTTACGGTTCCCGCCGTAACGAGTTGGCGGATATACTTGATGTCGGAGCCGTTGATGACGCCCGTCACCTTGAGTTCCTGTTCGGTGCTTGTCAGCAGGGACTGAAGTGTACCAGCCGTCTCGACGTAGATTTCTGTCACAGCCCAAAGGTTTGTATGGACAAAAAGCAGCAGGACGGTCAGCAACACCCCATAGAGGTTTATATGGTTTCCCCTAATCATCTAGTTGTTAGTTTTATATCAAATTCGCACGCAAAGTTATCTTTTTCTACTCATTTCTGCAAGAGAAAAAGTATTTTTCTAAAAAGAAAAAAGAAAAAAATGGAAAAAACGCAATTATCAAATGTCCATTATCAACTATCATTTCTAAGAAAGCTTCCAATACCCTTCGAGAACGGCGTGTTGTGGTCGGCCATGTGCTGGACGAACTGGTCGTAGGTCAGCTTGGCGTTAGCCTGTGCGGAACCGTAAGCCTTGGTGCCGCCAGTCTGTGCGCTAACGTCGGCCTTCTTGATGCCTGGCTTCGCGCTCATAATGCAAATAGAGTAGTTAATCATGGTATTTGTAAAGGTTAAGGGTTAAAGGTTACTGGTTACTTTTCTCTGCTTGCCGAGTTATGCAACTTAACGTGTCGAATTGCGCACTTCGACGTGTCGAGTCTGTTCACTCGGCGTGTTGTGTTTGGAGTCTCGAGCTTCAGTTCTTCGCAGAGAAAGTGGCCAATTTTCGCTGCTAAGAGACTTTGTCTCTTAATTCCGATGCAAAGGTACAACCTTTTTATGGTGCGTTGATGCTCTTTGGACGACATTGGCGACCTTTGATGATTATTGATTATTATTGATGCTTATTCGTGGTAAATAATTGCCAACTTGCTTGCGTAATTCAAAAATTTTTCGTACCTTTGTAGCATGAAAGCAATGTATAAATATGAGTTGGCAAATGCCGCAGGGGTGAGTTATAATACCTTCCGTCGTTGGTTGAATAGTAAACGTAGTAAGTTGGCAGAATTGGGGGCGAGCCCTCGCGGTCAACTGTTGCCACCTAAAGCAGTGCAATGGGTGTGTGCTGAATACGGCATCGATTTGTGAGCGTTTCAGCGTTTCAACCGTTTCAAGCGAAATGAGACAGAGGTTGATTCGCTATATATTTTACCCATTTATATATATAATAAGTAAATTATAATATAATATATAGTCTTCGCACTTGTCTCAAAAAATGTTGAAACACTTGAAACGTTGAAACAGATTTTTTTGTAACTTTGCAGGCGAAAGGAATTTTGACAACAACGGGTTTGCGAGACGAAAACGCGAAATGTTCAAAAATTGCCCATTTCATCGCAAAATTTGCCCCCCAAGAGACTGCTGCGTTTTCGTTTTTGTGCTGGAATTTGAAGAAAAAACTAGACATTTCTGCCAGGAAATCTCAGCCGCCATGACCGGTAAAAGTCCATCACAAAATCACAAAATCACACAAAATAACAAGCGAAAATCAGAGGCGTTTCCTTTTTTACGTAACAATTTCTGTTTTTCCTTTCCGATTTTGGGTTTTTTCGTACCTTGACTTCGTCATGTTACATCTTTTGCCCGGAAAAAGTCAAATAAATTTGATTTTTCGCTCGCTTATTTGTACCTTTGTCCTCTGGTAAACCAAAAACAACAACTACTAACCACTATGAAGCATTTCTTTTTCATTCTTTCTCTGCTCTGTATCTCAACTCTTCAGGCAAATGACAACAGATGGCACGTGAACGCCAATCATTCCGTGCAATGGGACACTCAGGACGGCTCGCTGCCCTATAATGACCATATCGAGATGGCTGGCTCCAGAGCCGCAGTGGTCTATTACTGGGGCATCGACGCCCAGAAGCATTTCAGCATGGACCGCCACTTGGTCTTCCCGATGCTCAGGACCATTCCGAACAATACACACGCCAGCTGGATGCCTCGCTGCGATGTGGATTTCCTGAAAGGCATGACGGCCAACAAGCGCCTTATGAGCCTGCAGGAGGTCAAGGTCGTCACTATCAATGGGGTGCTGACAGTCTTCGGCACTATGAAGGGCGACGGCAATGACTTCGAGCTCACCAGGAAACTCTTCCCAAGTCCCTCAAAGACAGCCGTTTGCGAGAAGTACACCATCAAGAACATCGGTCAGAAGAAAGAGACCGTGCTGGTGCCTGCGCTCCACTCTGTGCGCACCACAAACAAGGAGGACGGCACGCGAGGCTCCTATTGTTTGGTGGCGAGGACGGAGTTTCAGGAGGACTTCAAGGCTGTCTTGGAGCCAGGGGAAAGCACCACATTCTATTGCTCCATTCAGGCCTATGCTCCCAAAGACGAAAAGGAGGTGGCGCTGGATGTGGAAAAGGAGTTGCAGGAGCGCGAAGGGTTTGTGGAGGAAGTAACAAACAAGCGGCTCCACTTCTATTGCCCCGACAACACAATCACGACGCTCTTTGAGATGAGCAAGATTCGCGCCAGCGAGAGCATCTTCGAGACGCAGAACGGCCTGATGCACGCTCCTGGAGGCGAGTCATACTATGCCGCTATGTGGTGCAATGACCAGGCGGAATATGTGAATCCCTTCTTCCCCTTCCTCGGCTACAACAAGGGCAACGAGAGCGCGATGACCACTTGGCGGTGCTACCTGAAATACATCAATCCGGAGTACAAGTTTGTGCCTTGGAGCATCATTTGCGGTGGCGACGATGTCTTTGGGCCCTTCGACCGTGGCGATGCTGCCATGCTGGCCTACGGTGCGAGCCGCTACTGCCTGGAAAGAGGCGACAGGGCAATTGCCGAGCAGGTGTGGCCCTTGATTGAATGGTGCCTTGAGTATTGCCATCGCAAGCTCAATCAGCACGGAGTAGTTGCCAGCGATGCCGATGAGCTGGAACACCGCCTGCCCAGCGGCGACGCCAATCTTTGCACGAGCAGCCTTTATTATGACGCCCTCATCAGCGGGGCTTATCTTGTGGAGGAACTAGGCAAAGGCAAGGCTTTGGCTGCGACTTACAGGAAGCAGGCTGCCGAGTTGCGCCAGAACATCGACAAGTTCTTCCATGCAACCGTCGAAGGCTATGACACCTATCGCTATTATGAGGGCAACGACGTGCTCCGCTCCTGGATTTGCATCCCCCTGACAATGGGCATCTACGAGAGGGCTCAAGGCACTTTGCAGGCCATGTTCTCGCCTCAACTTTGGACAGAGAATGGCATGCTCTCGCAGAGTGGCGACAAGATATTCTGGGATCGCTCCACACTCTACGGCTTCCGAGGTGCTTTTGCGGCTGGTCATGCGGACAAGGCTTTGGAGTATCTGAAGAAGTTCAGCACTTTCCGTCTGCTTGGCGAGCATGTGCCGTATGTTGTGGAGGCTTGGCCAGAAGGCGGTCAGCGCCATCTTTCAGCCGAGAGCGGACTGTATTGCCGCATCATCACAGAGGGCTTGCTCGGCTTCCGCCCCACCGGTTTCCGTCAGTTCACACTAACTCCACAAATGCCGACAGAATGGAACGAGTATTCCCTCGCCAACATTTATGCCTGCACAGACGAGCCTCTCACAATCCGGGTGCAGCGCTACAGTGGCAACAAGCTTTATATAAGAATCGAGAAGAACGGAAAGACATTCAAGACCTTCAAAACAAAACCGGGCGAACCGGTGAAAGTCAGCGTGAAATAAGGTCGGTCAGCACTTTCTCCACGACCTGTGGGAAGTGCGCCATTTCGAGCTGATGCTCTTTCTCGGCGATGTCGTCGGCTGTATCGTCGGGAGAAATGCTTGTCCGAAATTGAGCAATGATTTCGCCGGAGTCGCAAACGGGCGTGACGTAGTGGACAGTCATGCCCGTCTCTGTCTCGCCTGCTGCTTTCACTGCTTCGTGAACATGATGCCCCCACATGCCTTTGCCACCGAACTTAGGCAGGAGAGCCGGATGCAAGTTGATGATTTTGCGGGGGAAGGCCTCGATGAGGAAATCCGGCACAAGCGGAAGGAAACCTGCCAACACAATGAACTCGATGCCGTAGCTTTCGAGCAAGGGCAAGGTCTCACCGGGATTGTTCAACTGCGCCTTCGAGATAACAGCTGTCGGCACACCCAATCTTTCTGCACGAACAAGAGCGTAGGCATCGGGCTTGTTTGAGACAACCAAGGCACAGTTCACCATTTCCGAATGTTCGAAATAGCGAATCAGGTTCTCGCAGTTCGTGCCGCTGCCGGAGACAAAGATGGCGATATTCATCACTTGGCAATTCTGCAATTTTACAATTGTTCGTTCGATTTCGCACGCAAAGATACGGCTTTCTTCCGACACTTGCAAATCAAAAAGAGAAAAAGGAATCGGAAAACGCCGCAGGCGGAAAATAAAACGCCGCGTGCGGGGATTGCAATCGCCGCACGCGGAAATGGTCAACGCCGCACGCGGGGATTAAAACGCCGCCTGCGGGGGTTATATTTACCCTGTTAATCCAGATTGTATCCGTAAGCCTTCATGGCCCGGTCGCTTTGTCGCCAATCCTTATCGACCTTGACGAAAACTTCCAGGTAGATGCTCTTGCCGAAAAACTTCTCGAGGCTCTTGCGGGCTTCCGTCGAGACGCGCTTCAGGGCAACGCCTTGGTGCCCGATGATGATGCCCTTCTGCGACTCGCGCTCCACAAAGATAACCGCGCTGATGCGGATGTTCCGCTCTGTCTCCTTGAACTGCTCGACAACCACCTCCACACTGTACGGTATCTCTTTATCATAATAAAGAAGGATCTTCTCGCGGATGATTTCGGTGACGAAGAAGCGGGCAGGTTTGTCCGTCCACTGGTCCTTGTCGAAGTAGGCAGGCGACTCGGGCAAGAGCTCCTGTATGCGCTTCAGAACATTATCGATATTGAACTTGTGGAGAGCACTGATGGGAATGATTTCCGCCTCGGGTAAAGCCTCGTGCCAGAGCTCGACCTTCTCGGTCAAAGCCTTCTGGTCGCTGAGATCTATCTTGTTGATAAGCACAAGCACGGGTGCCGCCTGCTTCTTCACCTTCTCGAGGAAGTCGCTGTTCTTGTCGGGCGTCTCCACCATGTCTGTGACGTAGAGAAGCACGTCGGCATCCTGAAGGGCACTTTCCGAGAACTGGAGCATCTGCTCCTGTAGCTTGTAGTTGGGTTTCAGCACGCCAGGTGTATCACTAAAGCATATCTGCATCTCAGGCGTGTTCAGGATGCCCATGATGCGATGCCTTGTGGTCTGTGCCTTAAAGGTAGCAATGGAGATACGCTCCCCAACGAGGAGGTTCATGAGCGTTGACTTGCCCACATTGGGATTGCCAACGATGTTAACAAAGCCGGACTTATGCATTCTGGCGAAGCTTGTACCACTCTTCGCGAGTCATCAAGCCTTCCTTATAGAACTGGGCAGGCTCTTTGGCTGCTTCCACGGCGCCATCGTAACCCCATATCATGTAGCTAGCACCCCAAGTGAAGCCTGCACCGAAAGCCGTGAAGACGAGCTTGTCGCCTTTCTTAAGCTGCGGCTCATATTCCCAAAGACAAAGAGGAAGGGTGCCGCCACTGGTATTGGCCATGTGGTCAATGTTAATCATGATGTGGTCCTTCTCGATGCCAATGCGCTGTGCAACGGAAACCTCGATGTTGATGTTTGCCTGATGCGGTACAACCCAGTCGATATTATCCTTCGTCAAGTTGTTGCGCTTGGTGATGGTTTTGACGGCACTCGTCATGTCGAGTACGGCATGCTTATATACTGCACGGCCTTCCTGATAGACGAAGTGCTCGCGGGCATCCACGCTTTCATGGCTTGGCATCTTCGCTGAGCCGCCAGCCGCCATGTGAAGGTTCTGATAGCCCTTGCCGTCAACATAATAGCAACCGTCGATGAGGCCGACTTCTTCCGTCGTTGCCTCCATCATGACACAAGCTGCACCGTCACCGAAGATAGGGCACGAGTTGCGGTCCTCGTAGTTAGTCATGGAACTCATGTGGTCGCCGCCGCAAATGATGATGCGCTTATAGCGACCGGAACGGATGTAGGCGGCGCCGGCTTCCATGCCATACAGGAAACTTGCGCAAGCTGCCTCCATGTCATAACCGAAAGCGTTGGTCAGGCCGCAGTTGCCAATGACGAGCGATGCCGTAGAGGGGAAATGATAGTCGGGCGTCGTAGTGGCACAGATGACGAGCTCTATGGAGCTGGGGTCTGCACCTGTTTTACGTAAAAGCTGAGCAACGGCACGCGTCATCATGTACGATGTTCCGCTGCCTTGCTCAGGCTTGAGGATATGGCGCGTCTTGACGCCAATACGCTCCATAATCCATTCATCGCTGGTATCCACAATCCTCGACATCTCTTCGTTGTCGAGGATGTAGTCGGGCACGTATCCGCCCACACCAGTTATGACGGCATTAATCTGTTCCAATCTTTTAAGCCTCTTTCTCAATGGCTACCTTGCCGCGATAGTAACCGCAAGCAGGGCATACAGTGTGATAGATGTGGAACTCGCCACAGTTCGGGCATACTGCCAGTGCGGGAGCTACTGCCTTGTCATGAGTTCTTCTTTTGAGAGTCCTGGTCTTGGACTGCCTTCTTTTTGGATGTGCCATAGTTCAATTAAATATTTAGTTATTTACGATTTGCTAATTTATTCAGTGCATCCCATCTCGGGTCTGTCTTCTCTTCCTCTGAAGAGGTCGGGAGCAGTACTTTGCACTCGCCGTCGGGATGAACGTGGCGCAGAGGAATCTGCAGAGCTGCGAACTCGTAGATGTTCCAAGCCACGTTGATGATGCCTTCCCGCTCGGGGACAGTCACCACCTCGCCGTCGTCGGCATAGTCTTCGCCCAACACCACTTTCAGTGTGCACTGAGCTTCGATGGGTTGGGACATGGGTTCAAGACAGCGGTCGCACGTCACTTCCACCTCGCCCTTGAGCTGGAACTCCAGTTCGTGGGCGCCAGAAGTCTGCTTCACCCGTAATGCAACATCGAGCGAACCAGCCTTGATTTCCGATCCCTGAACGGCGGAGAAGAAGTCATTGTCGGCTTGCCATCGGTACGACACAGTATCGGATGTCATGCCTTTCAAATCAACATTATAACCGTCCAGTTTTCCCATCGGGCTGCAAAAGTACGAAAAAAATCAATTAGTTGTACACTTTTGGCACGAAAAAAATGCCAAATCAGTGCTTTTTGAGTTCAACTCTAAACGTTGTGCCCTTTCCGAGCTCCGAGTTTTTGACGAAAATGCGGCCGTTGTGATATTCCTCGACGATACGTTTGGCGAGCGATAGTCCCAAGCCCCAACCGCGCTCTTTGGTCGTATAGCCAGGCATAAAGACCGAGCCGAAGCGGTTCTTTGGAATGCCCTTGCCGGTGTCGGCCACTTCCACGCTGAAGCAGTCGGGCTCTTCCTTTGCCGTGAGTGTGATGCTGCCCTTGCCTTCCATCGCATCGATAGCGTTCTTGCAGAGGTTCTCGATCACCCATTCGAAGAGGGGCGCACTGATTGGGGCGATGAGCGGCTCGGCAGGCAGGTTGCAGCTCATGGTGACATGATTGCTGGTGCGGCGGCCGATGTATTGCATTACGTTCGACAACACCTCGTTGAGGTTCTCGGGTTTGGGTTCCGGCTGGGAGCCAATCTTGCTGAAGCGTTCGGCGATGCGTTGCAGGCGTTTGATGTCTTTCCCCATTTCGGGCAGCAGTTCGTCGTCCGGATAAGTTTCCTGAAGGACTTCGTGCCAAGCCATGAGGCTGCTGATGGGCGTGCCGAGCTGATGTGCCGTTTCTTTGCTCAAGCCGACCCACACCTTGTTTTGCTCTGCTTTCTTGCTGCTGAGCAAGGCAAAAATGGCGACTACAACGAAGATGAGCACGATGCCGAGCTGCACGTATGGCCACCAGGCAAGGCGCCGCAGGATGAGGCTGTCGGCGTAGCATATCTCCATGTAATCGTCGTCGCCGAAGTTGATGCGGATGGCTCTGCCGCTTTGCCTCATGGACTGTGCCTCGTGCCAAACCAGGGAATCGAGCGAAGCGCCCGACGTTGCCCCCACCTCCATGTTTCGATAGTCGTGGACGCGTCCTCCGCTGTCGAGCACGACCACCGGAATAGTGTTGTTCGAGTTGAGCACTGTTAGGACAAGTGTGAGGTCGGTTGTTTCGTCGGCATTGTTGAACGACCGCATTGCCTCTGCCCATATTTCCATCTTCCTCTGTTCCTCAACCTTGAGGTCGCGCACAAGGAAGTTGGACACCACGAGCGACGCTACGCAGAGCACAACTGCCAAGACGATTAGGATTATCTTGACCTGACGTATCCTATTTATCCATTGCATACTTTATAATAACGAAAAGAAATGCTTGCTTATTGTGTGATAAATGAATAAGTTTTCGTACCTTTGCACTGCAAATCGTCGTACAAGAAGATGAAACGTTTCGCCTTATACATTATTATATTATATATAGGAGTCTTGCTGACCGGGTGTCGCGACACGCTTGTGCCGCCCGAGGAGGTTCCGCAGCCGAGAGCTGAGGCGGAGCGCACTGTCATCATTTATATGGCAGCCGACAACACGCTTACCACTGCTGTCAAGCTCGACACGATGGAGATGGTGAGGGGTAAGAACTTAGTTCCCGAGAACGTCAATTTCATCATTTACCTCGACGACAAGACGCACATGCCTGCCATCTACGAGCTCTCTGCCAGGAAAGGCATGCAGCTCTGGAAGCAATACGATGAGGAGATGTGCAGCACAGACTCGCTGACGATGTTCAAGGTTCTGCACGGCATCGAGCACTTCTTCCCTGCCCGCCATTATGGCATTGTCTTCTGGAGCCACGCCACAGGCTGGACACCGCGCCGCAAGACTTTTGGCAAAGACGAGACGTTGGGCTCTGGCGGTGGCGTGAGCGAGATGGAGATTACCGTACTGCGCGACATCCTTGCCCAGCTGCCAAAGACCGACTACCTCTTCTTCGACGCCTGCTTCATGCAATGCATTGAGGTGGCATACGAACTCAAGGATGTGACAAGTTGGATGGTGGGCTCGCCCGCTGAGATACCGGGTTCCGGAGCACCCTACGACAAAATTATCGACGCTCTCTGCAAGAGCGATGTAAGGGGAATCGTCGAGGGCTACGACAGCGGATATCCGGGCGTCTACGGTATCTACAGCTATCCGGGCGTGCTACTTTCCTTCATCGACTGCTCGCAACTTGAATCCTTTGCTCAGCTCACCGGACAACTCATCACGCCTCTCTATATGGAGCGCAATGAGCAGGGCACCGACGGCTTTCAGCCTTATTGCAGCTACCTGAACCGGTACACGTATTACTTCGATATGCGCACCACAATGTGCCGTTTGCTATCGGCAGAAGACTATGCCACATGGATGGAGTCCTTCGACCGAGTTGTGCCGCTTCGCACATTGTCGTCCACGAAGACTTGGCTTGCACAACTCTGCAACCAGCCCATCATCTGGGACCCCGAATGCTATGGTGGCGTTTCGATGTTCGTTCCCCTGAAAAAGTACGACAGTTACGGTTGGAACGCAGACTTCCAGAAGACTTCGTGGTACACGGCTGCAGGATGGGCTCAGACGGGTTGGTGAGCCTTTTCCCTTGGAAATGTTAAAATCCCCGCGTGCGGCGATGGCAATCCCCGCGTGCGGCGTTGGCCATTTCCGCGTGCGGCGTTTGCAATCCCCGCACGCGGCGTTTAGAAATTTCTTTACTTTCTCGGCAACGTGACGCTTATCAAGCCGGCCGCGTAGGGTGCGATGTCGTACTGGTTGAAAAGGAACTCAATGCTGTCGCCCTTGATGAGGAAGTTGTTGGTGAGGTAGAGGTCGCCAAGCAGTGTGATGCCGGTTTTCTCCTGCAGGTCGGCAAGGTCCTTTGCCTCCCAATCCTTGCAGAGCTGTTCCTCCATCGCCTTCAGCGCGAGCATCTCGGCCTCTTCGGGAATGATGTCGTTGATGTTTAGCAGTTTGCCGGTCTTCTTATCGAAATTATAGTAGAAGATGACAAAGCTGCCGTGAGCGCCGCCGAGGTAGCAATCTGTCTTCGTTACATAGGACAGGATGCTGTCAGTGCCATTTTCCTCAGGATAGCCTTCCACTGTGTAGTAGTACTGCAGGATGTCCTTGTACTCGGGGTTATAAGCATAGCGTTCGCCGATTTCCTGCTTCCACTCGGCTTCCGTGCTGTCGGCAAAAGCCTGAATGGCTTGCTGAACGGTGGAATAATCGCCTGTGTAGATGACACTGTCGCGCAGGACTTCTGAGAGACGCTTCGCGAGTTCGCTCTCGCCGGCCAAGGTGTCGAGCTTGAACTCAATGTGATAGCAAAGGCTGTCACCTGGGGCGATGGGATTCTCGATACACAGTGCAGCAGTGCCCCAATTGAGCTCCGCGGATTGGTCTTCGGCTGTTGGATTGTCCACACATGCCACGACCAAAGCAATCAAAGAGAGAAGGGAAAAATACTTTTTCATTTCGTGTTTAATGCTTTTTCTGTTTACTATTTAATATTTCAACTGCGCAAATTTACGCATATTTCCCGAAACGAACAAGAAAAAGGCGAGAAACATTCGGCTACAGGCAACATGGCATCGGAGAGTTCGACTCAGTACCGAAAAAAACTCGGCATGCCCAAACTTCAGTTTCACTGTGGGAGGGCTGAAGTTTTCCCGTGGTGGAACCGGCGATGAGACTGCCTGTGTTTATAATCTCACCACTTTTTCTTCGCTGTAATTAAACTTTCCGGCTTTTTCCGCGTCATATTAAATGTGATGAGTAAACACTTGAAATATATCGCCTCGCTTCTGCTCCTGATTGCTACCACCCTGTTGTCGGCCCAGCAGAAGCAGGCGATGTTGCTTAACATACGCGGTACGGTCTTCGAGAACGAGAAGCTGCAGCCGATGGAAGGGGCTGGTGTGAAGCTCTTCAACGAACGCGACTCAATGGTTGCTGGCGCGATGACGAAGCAGAACGGGCAGTTCCTCCTGCCTGGCATTCCTGCCGCCACCTACACGCTTCAAGTGTCGTTCATGGGCTTCAAGACGCAGAAGTTCAAACTCACCCTGCCCCAGAAGTCCGGCAACTTCAAGGTGGCCGACGTGATGATGCGCGAAGATGCAACCCTGATGGCTGAGACCGTTGTGGAAGGCAAACTGCCGGAAATGACAGTCATCGACGATACGGTGGCCTACAACGCCGACGCCTTCAAGCTTCCCGACGGCTCGATGGTGGAAGACCTCATCAAGAAGTTGCCCGGCATCGTGCAGGACGAGAACGGAAACTTCACGTTCAACGGCAAGAATATCAGTCAGATCCTTGTTGACGGAAAAGAGTTCTTCGGCAACAACCGCAATCTGGTCCTCCAGAACCTGCCTGCCGAGATTGTCGATAAGGTAAAGGCTTACGACCGGAAGAGCGATATGGCTCGCATCACGGGCATCGACGACGGAAACGAGCGAACGGTCCTCGACCTCGCTATCAAAAAGGACCGAAAGAAAGGTTTCTTCGGCAACGCAAGCGGCACCTACGGCACTCACGACCGTTATAGCGGGCGAATGAACATGAATAGCTTCGTCGGCGAACAGAAGTACAGCGGCTTCGGCAATGCAGGCAACACTGGAGGTAATGGCCTCTCGGACAATCAAAGCCTTGGCGCGACGATGAATTGGGAGAACAAGAAAGTGGAGCTGAACGGCAGCCTCAACGGCAGCTTCAGCCAGTCGAGCAGCGCCTCCGAGTCGAACTCCCAGAACTTCGAGCTCAAGAACTCCGCCTACTCGGCCAGCAAGAACCATAGCGACAGCCACAGCGGCAACTTCGGCTTCCAATATCGCGTAGAGTGGAAGCCCGACTCGACGTGGAACATCCAGTTCCGACCCGAGCTCAACTTCAGCAGAACCCATGGCGAAGGCGGCAACGAGTCAGCCACCTGGAACGACAATCCCTTCCTGCTCTCCCCCACTCCGCTGGCCGACTATCTAGAGCTCGCCAAGCAAATCGGCGTGAACCACCGCATGGGCGACAACTGGAACAGTTCGAAGAACATCAGCGCATCTGCCTCTCTGCAAGTCAACAAAAGGCTGAAGAAACCCGGACGAAACATCACATTTAGCGTTGGAGGCGGCTACGGCGACTCGGACAACAACGGAAACAGCTACTCGCAAACGGATTACTACCTCCTCCAAGCACTCAACGGCGGCGACTCCGTCTACCATAAAGTGCAGTACAACCGTGGCTCGAACTACAACTACAACTTCAATGCGCGCTTCAGCTACAGCGAGCCCATCGCCTATCAGACTTTCTTGCAACTCGATTACAACTACCGCTACAACTTCCGCGACAATGATCGTGATGTCCGCTCCATCTTTGATCCGTACAACGACATACTCGGGGTGAATGCCTTCAACTATGATGATTTCTTCGATGCGCCTTATGTGGTGCAGGACAAGCAACAGTGCAGCTACACACGCAACATTGGTCAGAACCACAGTCTGCGCACCCAGATACGCTTCAACCGCACCAAGTTCCGCCTGACTGTCGGGGCAACTGTGCAGCCGCAAATCAGCAAAGTGGACTACCAGAAAGGCCGCATCGACACTTTGCTGCGCCGCACCGTCGTCAACGCCTCGCCTGTCGTCAACTTCCAATACAGGTTCAGCCGTCAGGAACAACTCGAATTCCGCTACAACGCCGATACTGGTTGGCCTAACATCACAGACATGATTCCCGACACGCTGAGCGACGCCAACCCGCTTAATATAAGAATCGGTAACGCAGAGCTCAAGCCGAGCTTCACCCAGAACATCCAATTCGAGTATCGCAGAACGGTTATCGACTACCAACGCACGAATGCGGTGAGTCTTCAGTTCCACACAACGAGGAACAGCACCACGAGCCGAACGGAATACAACGAGGTGACAGGTGGCCGCGTATCGATGCCCGTCAACGTGAACGGCAATTGGAATGCGTCGGCGAACTACAACTTCAACACCGCTTTGGACAGCAAAAAGCACTGGCGCGTCGATATGAATACGTCGCTCAGCACTTCGAAAAACATCGGTTATCTGTATCGAAGCAAGGACAAGATGACGGTGGAAAACATCACGCGAAGTGGCAACTTCGGTCAGCGAGCTCGCTTCACTTTCCGACAAGACTGGGAAAGTGGCTGGCAAGTGGAAGCGAACGTGAACGGCAGGTTTAACTATAACCTCAATCGCAGCAATAATGCGACGGCCTCCAACCTCGACCATTACAACTTCAACTATGGCGGAAGCTTCGTCCTGACCTTCCCTTGGGGAATGACCATCAGCAGCGACATCGAGCAACAGAGTCGCCGAGGCTACTCCGACGCGGCGATGAACACCAACCACCTCATCTGGAACGGCAGCATCAGCCAACGCTTCCTCCCCTACAAGCAGCTGACAATCAGCCTGCGAGCCGTCGATATCCTCGACGAACGCGACGATGTGAACCGCAACGTGAGTGCTGTCAGCCGAACCGACACAAAGAACGAAATGGTTCGCAGTTACGTGCTTCTCACAGCCAACTGGCGTTTCCGTCGCTTCGGCGGAAGGGGCATGATGGGTGGACGTGGCAGAGGAGAAGGCGGTCGCGGCGAAGGCGGCGGAGGAGGTCGCAGTGGCGGCGGAGGAGGCCGCGGCGGTGGTGGCGGCGGCTTCGGCGGCGGAGGCGGAAGGTTTTAGCTAAGAACATAAAAAACGCCGCACGCGGGGATTGCAATCTCCGCGTGCGGCGTTGGTCATCCCCGCACGCGGCGTTTGAATTTCCGCCTGCGGGGTTTTTATTTCACGTGATTCGAAATGCTCGTTTTTCTTACTTCACCTCCCAGATATCGTTCGTCTCGAGCAACTCGGCGAAGTTGTGGTACTTCTTCTTCTCTTTGATTTCCTCGATTTGACTCCAGACGCTGTCGTCGTAGGTGGGTGCCTCGACGTCGCGTATCACGCCGAGAGCAACGGGCCACTCCATTTCGGCAAGCTTCAGCTGCAGGGTGTTGTCCTCGCATTTTGCGTCGTGAACCAGGACGTCTGCTTCCGTGTAACCGTCCTCGCCCAACTTCACGGGCTTAATGTTGAAGCCTTCCTGCACGATGCCGTACTCGTTGTTCTCTCCGAAGAGCATCTTCTCGCCGTGACGCAGGTAGATGGCATTCTTGGCGCGACCTTCCTTCGAATAGACCGCGTCGTGCGTGCCGTTGTTGAATATTACGCAGTTCTGCAGGATCTCGCACACGCTGGCACCCTTATGATCGTAGGCCGCCTTGAGAATCTCCACGGTTCCCGGAGCATCGGTAGCAACGGCGCGGGCAAAGAAATGACCTCTCGCTCCGAAGCACAGCTCGGCAGGACGGAAAGGATCCTCAACCGTTCCGTAAGGCGACGACTTGCTGACGAAGCCACGCGGGCTGGTTGGGCTGTACTGTCCCTTCGTCAAACCGTAGATTCTGTTGTTGAGCAGAATCATGTTCAGGTTGATGTTACGGCGGTTGGCGTGTATGAAGTGATTGCCTCCGATAGCCAATCCATCGCCATCACCGCTGACTTGCCAAACGGCGAGGCTGGGGTTGACGACCTTACAGCCGGTCGCAATCGCAGCCGCTCTGCCGTGAATGGTATTCATGCCATACGTCGCCATATAGTGCGGCAAACGGCTGGAACAGCCGATACCACTGATAACGGCTGTCTGCGACGGCGCCACACCTATCTCAGCCATCGCTTTATGCAAGCTGGCAAGGAAGAAATGGTCACCACATCCAGGACACCAACGCGGCTGTCCTTTCTTGAAATCATTATTCGTGTAAGCCATAGTTATGTGTCCCTTTTACTTGTTGATAATCTGATTGAATGCTTCTACTAACTCGTTCACGACAAATGGTTGTCCCTTTACTTGGTTGAACTGCAAGGGCACGAAGCCGTCGACTTTCATGCGGAGCCAGCCGGCGAGCTGTCCCATGTTCTGTTCTGCGACCACAACCTTCGGGTACTTCTTCAATACTTCGGCAGTGTTCTTTGGCAACGGGTTGATGTAACGGAAATGCGCGAGGGCAACCTTCTTGCCCTGGGCACGCAGTTCGTCCATCGCTGCATGCAGGTGACCATAAGTACCGCCGAAGCCCACGATGAGCAACTCGGCATCGTCTTTGTCGCCGAGCACCTCGAGGTCGGGCACGGGGATGGCAGCTATCTTTGCCTGGCGCTTACGTGTCATCAGGTCGTGGTTCTCGGGATTTGTGCTGATGGCACCAGTCTTGTCGTCCTTTTCGAGGCCGCCGAGGATGTGCTCGAAGCCTTCTCTGCCAGGCACAGCCCAGTAGCGAACGCCTTCTTCGTTACGCATATACGGTGTCCACGAGCCTTTCAGTTCCTCCGGGACATACGGCGGATTGATAGCGGGATACTGTTTCAAGTCGGGCAATCTAAAGGCAGCCGAGCCGTTTGCAACAAAGGCGTCGGTCATCAGGATGACGGGCGTCATGTGTTCCAACGCAATCTTTGAGGCTGCGTATGCCATTTCGAAGCAATCCGTAGGACTTGCTGCGGCAACGACAGGCATTGGGCTCTCGCCGTTACGACCAAAGAGAGCTTGCAAGAGGTCGGTCTGTTCGCTCTTCGTAGGAAGACCCGTTGCAGGTCCGCCTCGCTGCACATCAAGCACGACGATGGGCAACTCCATGATGACTGCAAGGTTCATCGCCTCGCTCTTGAGGCAGATGCCGGGGCCGGAAGTCGAAGTCACAGCGAGTGCTCCAGCGAATGATGCACCGACTGCCGACGCGCAGCCTGCTATCTCGTCCTCGCACTGAACGGTGATGACACCGAGACTCTTGTGCTTCGACAACTCGTGAAGGACGTCGGTTGCAGGTGTGATGGGATACGAACCAAGGTAAAGCTTCAGCCCAGCCTTCTCGGCAGCAGCGATGAAGCCATACGCCGTAGCCTTGTTGCCGGTGATGTCCATATAGCGACCGGGCACTTTGTGCTTGGTCTCGATGCGATAGACGTTGGCCACGCTGCTGTGCGTGTTGTGTCCGTAATCATAGCCTGCCTGAATAACCTTAATGTTTGCCTCAGCCACTTCGGGCTTCTTAGCGAACTTCTCGCGAAGGAAGTTGAAGGCGACGTCGAGGTCTCTGTCGAACAACCAGCACACCAGTCCGAGGGCAAACATATTGCGACATTTGCTCACGCTCTTGGCGTCCATCCCACTATCGGCGAGGCAATCCTTCACCATCGACGTGAGTGGACAGGCAATCACCCTGTCTGGGTCGATACCCATCTCGCCGAGATAATCGTCCGAAGCAAACTGTGCCTTCTCCAAATCTTTAGGTCCGAAGCTGTCGGTATCGATGATGATAGCGGCATCGGGCTTAGCGTAGCGATACTGCGTCTTGAGCGCTGCGGCATTCATTGCCACGAGAACATCGCAGAGGTCGCCAGGCGTATAGACCTGCTCGGCACCGATATGTACCTGAAAACCACTGACGCCCGTGAGCGAACCCTGCGGAGCGCGGATGTCGGCAGGGTAGTCCGGGAACGTACTGATACTGTTGCCTACGGTAGCACTCACCGTAGAAAAAATGTTTCCGGCGAGCTGCATGCCGTCGCCGGAATCACCAGAGAACCTTACTACTACAGATTCTTTTTCCTTTATTTCCATTGTTAACTATTAACTATGAACTCTAAAATGTTTACTACCGAAGTAGTACTCCCGAGGGGAATCGAACCCCTATCTAAAGTTTAGGAAACTTCTATTCTATCCGTTGAACTACAGGAGCAGCAGGACACAACTATGCCCGTCTTTCTAAAATTCGCGTGCAAAGGTACAACAAAAAGTGAAAAGTGAAAAGTGAAAAGTGAAAAATTATTTGTTAATTGCAGGAAATTGCAAAAGCGACAATTGACAAATCGTCAAATCATCACGCCATTCTGCTTACTTTTTGCTACTTTGATTTCAGACGCTGCACGGCGCAAAATAGAACGAAAAACGGGGGAAAAGTGGACTTAGCAGGGGGTGTTGACAGACTCCGCAGGCAAAGTTGGCAATCCTCGCAGGCGAAGTTTTACATTTTCGCGTGCCGCGTTTGGCATTTTCGCGTGCTTCATCGGCCTCCAAAACACATCAAAAAAACCACTTTCCCGCTCAAAATCGAGCCTATTTACTGACTATGTCGCACATCGCAAAATATAAGCACCACAGTCTCAGCCTGTTACAAAAACCGGCAAAATTCTAGAGAATCCGTACCTAGGTACAGGCCCTCGATTCCGATGGGCTTCTCCGCGATTTGGGAAAAGCCAGAATGTAAGCAAAAGGCCACTCTTTGCTAACAAATTGTCAAATACGACAAAGAAATGTTTTTTCTTTTAAGGGCAATAACATACCATTTTACTTTATTTATCCGAAAATTTTGCATATCTTTGCAAGGCAGTTTGTACAAATAACTATTTTATATGAAAGCAAGACAGACAAAACGGCTGGCTGGAGGCCCCGTAGTGGGGCTCGCCTTGGCGGCGCTGCTCCTGGCGCTTCCCGCCTCAGCCTCCCCTACCCCCTCCACAGGAGGGGAGGACGGACCTTCACAGGTCGTGCAGAACGACGAACCACAAAAAGCGAAGCGGAAAATCAGCGGACAACTCCTTGACGAACAGGGCGAACCGCTCATCGGAGCCAGCGTATCCGTCAAAGGCACCAGCGAGAAAGCCATCACGGATCTCGACGGAAACTACACTATCATGACTGGCGAGGAGGCTCCCGTGCTGGTCTTCTCCTACATGGGATACCAGACGAAGGAAGTCGCTCTGAGTCAAGATTCAATGGTCGATGGCGGGTGGCCAATGGTACTCACCACCATGTCGGAGGACACGGCACAACTCGACGAGGTCATCGTCACGGCCCTCGGCATCAAACGCGAGAAGAAGATGCTCGGCTACGCCGTTCAGGACCTCAAGAGCGAGCAGCTGAACCTGACGGGAGACCCCTCCGTGACGTCCGCCCTCTCAGGCAAAATCGCCGGCGTCGAGATGAATACGGCTCCCACGGGACTGGGCGGCTCCACGAAGATAACCATCCGCGGCAACTCGTCCCTGACGGACAACAACCAGCCGCTCTGGGTCGTGGACGGCGTGCCGTTCTCCGACAACCAGACGAGCGACGTGACGGCCTACGGCGGCTACGACAGGGGAGGAACCGTCTTTGACCTTAACCCCGAGGACATCGAGTCGATATCCGTGCTGAAAGGACCTAATGCGGCAGCCCTCTACGGCGCACGCGCAGGCAACGGCGTCATCCTCGTCACCACGAAGAAAGGCGCGAAGAAGGACGGTTGGGGCATCAGCTACTCCGGCTCCTTCACTTGGAGCCAGGCCGCGGAAACCATCAAATTGCAGAACAAATACGGTCAGGGCAGCAATGGCGAAAAGCAGTACATCTATGGCGAAGACGGAGAAAAGGTCCGCATGACGGGCGAGAACTCCTTCGGCCCCCTGCTCGACGGGGTCAGCGATTACACCTGGAACGGCACTCAGATACCTTACCAGGCCTACGGCAACAAGCTGACCGACTACTTCAAAACGGGCTTCTCGCACTTCCACTCCGTCAGCATGGGCAAGCAGACCGAGTCGTCCCACTTCCGCCTCTCCTTCGGATACAACGACAATCGCGGCATGTTCAAGGACGAAAGGCTGAACAAGATGACCATCGACCTCAATGCCGGACAAAAGATTAACAAGTGGCTCAGCGTTGACGGCAAGATATCTCTGTCGAGGACAAAGGCCGACAACCGCCCGCAGACGGGACTCTGGGGCGAGGTCGGGCAGTTGCTCCTCATCCCGGCTAACGTCCGCCTCTGCGACCTGGCACAGTACAGCACCCCGCTCCGCCCGCACCAGAACTGGTTCGGACCTGACCAGCACTACAGCAACCCCTATTACATCCGCCACCAGATGCAGAACAGCGACGAGCGCCTACGCGCCTTCGGCTACTTCGCAGGCAATCTCGACATCAAGCCCTGGCTGAAGTTCCAGACGAAATATGCCTTCGACTACTACCGCACACGCATTAAGGAAACCAACCTCGGCCTGGCGGATCAAGCCATCACAACAGGCGATGACACCTGGCAATCGAAACTCACCGAGGACGGCATGTACCGAGGCGAGACGAATCATTTCGAGCATAACATCTCCGCGATGTTCCTCGGCGACTACACCCTCAACGATAATTGGCGCTTCGGTTACACCCTGGGCGGCAACATCATGTACCAGAAGTACGAACTCCTCGGGGCGTCCGTGCAGAACATGCTCGTCAAGGACACTTGGCTCTTCAATACTGCCGAGCGCCTCAACAGCGCGACGGACGTGGGCAGCGACCGCGCGATGTACTCCATCTTTGCCTCCGCGCAGGTCGCCTTCAGGGAGTATCTCTCGCTCGACCTCACCGCAAGGAACGACTGGTCGTCCACCCTGCCCTCCAGCAACCGCTCGTTCTTCTACCCGTCTGCTTCGCTGAGCTACATCTTCTCAGATTTCATGAGCTCCATCAACAAGCCGCTGCCGCGGTGGGTTACCTTCTCGAAGCTCCGCCTCTCGTGGGCCCAAGTCGGAAAAGACCCGGAGCCCTACAACCTCTATAACACCCAGCTGTACAGCTTCTCGAATGGCATCCGCCAGTCCGCCGTGCAGACCATCAAGATGAACAACAACCTGAAGCCCGAGATCAAGTCCTCCTACGAGGTGGGCCTCGACATGAAGTTCCTGCAGAATCGTCTCGGCTTCGACTTCACATACTATTACAACACGACGAAGAACCAGGCGATGCTCGTCGACGCCTCGTCTCCGTGGAGCCAGCAATGGGTCAACGCGGGCAAGATCAGCAATAAGGGCATCGAGTTCACCCTCTACACGACGCCCGTCAAGACAAAGGACTTCACCTTCGACCTCAATTTGAACCTCGCTCACAACGTCAGCAAAGTCGATGAGCTGGCCGATGGCGTGAACCGCATCTACTTTGCCGGCGACTCGCACATGCCCGTCAAGGTGGGCGCCGTCAAGGGTGGCAAGCTCGGCGACATCTATGCGAACAAGCTCATGAAACGCGACGCGACAGGCAACGTCATACTCGACGCCAACGGACTGCCTCAGCCCGAGACAGGCGGCGGCAACCAAGAGCAATGGCTTCTCGACCACCCAATCGGCAACATCCAACCCAAGCTCCTGATGTCCCTGATGCCTACGTTCAACTATCGCGGCATCATCCTCTCGGGCTTGATCGACGCGAAGATAGGCGGCGACATCGTAAGCGTGTCCGAGGGCATGGCGACGATGGTGGGCACGTCAGAGCGTACGCTCGACCGCGACTTCCCCAACGCGCAGCGATACTATCAGACGATAGGCCTCTACTCTTCAGAACAAGGCTACGCCGAAGAGTTTGTGCACGACGCCTCCTTCGTCAAGCTGAAGGAACTTTCCATCGGTTACGACTTCCCGAAGAAGCTGTTCCTGAAGACGCCGCTTACTTCCCTGCGACTCTCTTTCGTTGCACGCAATCTCTGTTTCCTCATGAAGAACGCGCCCGGCAATCCCGAGGGAGGCTACGACACAACGATGTTCTCGCAGGCTCTCGACTTCCTATCCGTGCCGTATGCACGCACTTATGGACTCACCGTTAACTTGGGATTTTGAATGATTGATAATGTAAAATAGATATTCGACATGAGACACCATATATATAATAAGGTAAGGCAGACCATCCTGAAAGCCCTCGTCCTCGGGGGCGTAATGGGAGGCGGCCTCTCCTCCTGCTACGACCTGACCGAGATGAGCCACAATCCATACGCCCTGGAAGGCAGCACGGGAGCGGCAAGCGGTGAGGTGACGGATGTGGACGACAACTCAAAGTACGCCGACATCAACCTCAGCTATGCCGTCACGGCAGAGGACTCGGCCTATTGGAAAGAGTATATCAACGCCGTGCCCAACGACCTGCGCTCCTTCCTCTATCAGAGCTACTACTCCCAGTACCAGCGAGCCACGAACCTCACCCACGACGTCTATTCCGGCTACGGTGCTTACAACCAGCCGAAGCACATGAATGGCTCGCCCCGCTACGGCTACACGGACGGATGGTCGGCATACCGATGGGAGGACTTCTACAACCAACGCTGCACGGAGTACCGCAACATCCTGCGCGCCCTGAAATTCAACGACACGCCCAACCGCTACAAGAACATGTTCTACAAGGTGCGCATCTACATGGCGTTCGTACTGCTGGCACATACCGACACCTACGGCGACATGCCCTGCAAGGAGTACGTGCAGGCCAAGATTCCTGAGGAGAACAACGTGGCCTACAACACGCAGGAGGAGGTGTACGACTGCATGTTCCGCATGCTTGAACAGGCCGTCGATTCCATCAAGCCGAATGACGAGAGCCAGTACAACATCACCGACGACGACATCTGCTACTTCGGCGACGACCTGAAATGGCTTCGCTTCGCCAATACCTTGCGCCTCCGCATGGCGCTCCGCATCTCGAACGTTGACCCCGAGCGCGCTAAGAAGGAGGGCGAGGCTGCCCTCTCGAACCAGTACGGCCTGCTTGAGTCGAACGACGACAACATGCAGACGGTCCCCAAGTATGCGCCTGTGAGCATCGGCGGCGAGGATGCCGGCGGCGACGAGAACGGCATGGCGATGTGCTCGGTGGCCTACGGCGGCGAGTTCGTCCTATCGTGGGACATGGAGCAGTTCTACAGGAATCTCTCGACGGGCGGTGCCGAGTACACCATCAAGACGGGTCGCACGGGCT
>Ga0247609_10001898_pt1 | contig 23361 bp, 19 predicted proteins | sample 172DNAGHGlowgp2_FD_193487 | JGI IMG/M metagenome (GOLD analysis project Ga0247609, IMG submission 193487) | Sheep rumen microbial communities from Palmerston North, Manawatu-Wanganui, New Zealand - 1728 DNA GHGlow gp2 | ecosystem: Host-associated > Mammals > Digestive system > Stomach > Rumen ...
GGTAAAGCACATACCTATAATGTAGAAAGAATGAATAGATTATTACGTCATTATCTTGCTCGATTTGCTCGTAAAACTTACTGCCAATCTAAAAGTATTAGTGTGATTGTTGATTCTGTTCTCCTTTTTTTACATCGTCATTCTATCTCTTCTATTCGCTTTTTGCAATGCCCTAAATTTGATTTAAAATCCATTATGTGTTATGATATTTCTCATGATTAATCTGTATTTAAATTATGAGATAAATTTGAAAAATAATGAAAAGGAGGAATGAATAAAAATGTCGAAGCCGATCGTAGCAATTGTTGGAAGACCAAACGTTGGTAAATCAACTTTGTTCAATAAGCTCGTTGGTAAAAGAATAGCCATAATCGACGATACCCCGGGCGTAACGAGAGACAGAATTTATGGCGAAAGCAATTGGCGAAATAGAACGTTTTCGCTTATAGATACAGGCGGGATTGAGCCTTATTCTAAAGATGTAATTTTATCACAAATGAGATCTCAAGCGCAATTAGCTATTGATTCTGCAGATGTGATAATTTTTGTAGTAGATATAAAAACGGGATTAGTATCGGCAGATCAAGAAGTAGCTTCAATGTTGCAAAAAAGTGGGAAACCTATAGTTTTATGTGTAAATAAATGTGATTCTATTGGTAAAGAAGATCCTAACTTTTTTGAATTTTATAATCTTGGGCTTGGCGATCCGATTTCAGTATCTTCAGTTCATGGTCACGGAACCGGGGATTTATTAGATGAAGTTTACAAATATTTCCCAAAAGAAAACGATGAAAATCAAGATGACGACTTAATAAATGTTGCAATAATAGGAAAGCCAAATGTTGGGAAGTCGTCATTAGTAAATAAGATTTCAGGTGAACAAAGATCTATAGTATCAAATATAGCCGGTACTACGAGAGATTCTATAGACTCTTTAGTAGAAAATAAATATGGTAAATTTAACTTTATAGACACAGCAGGACTTAGAAGAAAAAGCCGAGTCTATGACAATGTCGAGAAGTACAGCATAATACGTGCTAAAATGGCTATAGAACGCTGTGATGTTTGTGTTATAATGATAGATGCAACAAAAGGTTTTACAGAACAAGACTCTAAAGTAGCAGGGCTTGCACATTCAGCAGGTAAAGGCTGTATTATTGCTGTAAATAAGTGGGATGCAATAGAAAAAGATGATAAAACGTTAAATGATTTTAAAAAGAAGCTAAAAAAAGATTTTGCATTTATGTCATATGTTCCGTTGATTTTTATTTCTGCCAAAACCGGACAGAGAATAGATCAATTATTCCAATTTATTGAAAAGGTTTCAAATTCAAATGCCATGAGGATATCTACGGGTGTTTTAAATGAAATTTTAGCAGAAGCTATAGTTAGGGTTCAACCGCCTACAGATAAAGGTAAAAGATTAAAAATATTTTACTTAACGCAAGTTTCAACGAAACCTCCGACATTTGTATTTTTTGTGAATTCAGCGAAATTATTTCATTTTTCATACCAAAGGTACTTAGAAAATAGAATTAGGGATTCATTTGGGCTAGAAGGTACTCCTGTTAGGTTTATTATAAGAGAACGTTCTAAAAATAATTAAATGAATCGTAAAAAGTTGATGTGGAGGAATTTATGCAATCGTTTTTTTATTTTATTTTAGTAAATTGGTTACAGTTTTTATTAGCGGCTACGGCGAGTTATATGTTAGGTAGCGTATGTTTTTCGATAATATTTACCAAATTTTTTCAAAAAGGTGAGGATATAAGACATCTTGGCAGCAAAAGTGCCGGATTTACAAATGTTTTACGTTCCGTGGGAAGTCTTCCTGCTATCTTAACGATGATTGGAGATTTTCTAAAGTGTATAGTTGCAATTTTGATTAGTAAATTTATTTTTTCTTTTGTCACGACTGACTTTTTTACTCTGCAGTACATAAGCTTGTTTTCTGGAGTTTTTTGTTCTATCGGTCATGTTTTCCCTTGTTGGTTTAGTTTTAGAGGTGGCAAATCCGTGCTAGTTTCGGCAGCTGCAATTTTGATGACAGACTGGCAAACTCTTTTAACTTTGATTTGCATTTTTCTATTGATGCTATCCATTTGCAAAATTATATCATTATCATCTATAGTTGTCGCAGTAGCGTATCCTATACTGAATGTATTGTTTTTAGTTTTTAGGGAAAAATTTTTCAATTACGCATATCCGGGATATTATATTATTGGTTCTACTTTTTTTTGTGTAGTTATTGCTGGAATTGTTCTGTTGAAACACAAGAGTAACATGATAAGGCTTTTAAATGGCACTGAGAAAAAGATAAAAGTACATCCGAGAGGGTAAAAGATCCAAATTAAGGTGTTGCAAGAAAAAATAGTTGAGGTTAATAGATGAAAACAAAGATTATAATTACATCCACAATTTCACATTTTTTCACACATGTTTTTTTGAACTCTCCTCATTATTTTTTCTCATGTTGTATTTGATTTATTTTTGAATTATACTTGTATTAATAAATTAGATATTACAATTTGAATTTTATAGAGGTAACTAAATTATGGACAGAATATATGGTGAGTTTTTCTTTAACGATTTTTATGAAAAAAATGGTGGAGGTAATTATACAAATAGGGAACAATGGGAACCATTTTTTTTCAATATAGCTGATAAGATAATAGAAAAATTTAACCCTAAAACAGTTTTAGATGCAGGATGTGCAATGGGATATTTAGTTGAAGCGCTAAGGAAAAGGGGCGTGGAAGCTTATGGGTTTGATATATCAGAATATGCTATTTCAAAAGTAGATGAAAGCATTAAGCCTTATTGTCTTGTCCATTCCATTACTGAGAATTTACCAGATAATTTTCCTAAGAAGTATGATTTAATTGTTACTATTGAAGTTCTAGAACATTTGTTTCCTGAAGACGGAGTAAAAGCTATAAAAAATCTTTGCCAATATAGTGATACCATAATATTTACTTCAACCCCAGAGGACATTGAAGACATAACACATGTAAATGTGCAACAACAAGAATATTGGTGTAAGGAGTTTGCTAAGAATAATTTTTTTAAAGACCATATTATTCCTGTTGATTTTATTTGTAGACATGCTATGCTTTTTAGAAAAAATCTAGATTTCCCAAATGTTGTCTTCGATTATGAGATTTACGATAGATTAGAACATTTAAAATTAAAAAAGTTTGAAAAAGAGTTGATAGATAAAGATAATAAAATATGCGAACTCGAAAAAATCGAAAGTGAAAAAAATACATTAAGTTCTAAAAATAATTATTTAAGTAGAAGTATAAACGATTTACAAGTGAAGATTAGCAGGCTACAGAAACAAAATAATAAAATTTTGTCAGAGAACAACGAAATTTTATCATCTCAGTATTGGAAGATGACAAAGCCATTTAGAATTATAACAGGAAGTATAAAAAAAGCATTATATAAGTTTAATTTGATAAGAATGATTGTAAAAATCATTAAAGTATTATTGACTAAAGGTGGCTATAGGAGATTATTCGGTATAGCTAAAAATTTTTTAAGAATAGGAAATACTTCACGGTTTTGTAAGCTTAATAAAAGAGAAAGAATAAGGCAAGAAACTGCGACTTTTGACAAGAATATAAAGTTTTCTATTGTTGTGCCACTTTACAACACGCCTATCAAATTTTTAAAAGCTATGATAGAATCTTTAAAGGCTCAAACGTATAGAAATTGGGAGCTTTGTTTAGCTGATGGTAGTGACAAAGAGCATATTGATGTTGAAAAATGCGTTGAAGAATTTTTAAAGAAAGATAATAGAATAATTTATAAAAAGCTAGAAAAAAATGAAGGTATATCTGAAAACACAAACAAAGCGCTTGATATGGCTTCAGGAGAATATATCTGTCTTTTGGATCATGATGATGTACTTCACCCAAGTGCTCTCTATGAAAATATGAAAGCTATTTGCGAACATAACGCGGAGTTTATTTATTCGGATGAAGCAGTTTTTACTGGTGAGAGTATAAAAAATATAATTGCTTATCATTTTAAACCAGACTTTTCAGTAGATTATTTAAGATCGATAAATTACATTTGTCATTTTACGGTTTTTTCTCGAGAGCTTTTAGAAAAAACAGGAAAGTTTAATAGTGAATATAATGGAAGCCAAGATCACGATATGATTTTAAGGCTTACTGAGAACGCAAAAAAGATATACCACATAAGAAAAATTATGTATTTTTGGAGATGTCATAAAGGCTCGGTAGCTTCAGGGATAGAAGCTAAAACTTATGCTATAAAAGCTGGACAAAAAGCAGTACATGATAGTGTAGTAAGAAATGGCTATAATTGTGAAGTTACAAGTACAAAACTTTGCCCTACTGCTTATAAAATAAAATACGAAATAAAAATACATCCTTTAGTATCTATAATAATTCCTAATTTTGACCACAAGGAAGATCTTCAAAGATGCGTAGAATCGATTATTGAAAAAACAACTTATGATAATTATGAGATCGTTATAATAGAAAACAATAGCACTGAACAAAAAACATTTGATTATTATGATTACTTGACCCAAAATTATGAAAACATAAAAGTGTTCAATTTTGAAACAGATGAATTTAACTATTCTGAGATAAATAATTTTGGCGTGAAGAATTCAACTGGTGAATACTTGATATTTTTGAATAACGATACAGAAATAATCACACCTGATTGGATACAAGAAATGTTAATGTATGCACAAAGGGAAGATGTAGGTGCAGTTGGGGTAAAGCTTTATTACCCTGATGATACAATACAGCATGCAGGTGTAATTATTGGATTAGGCGGAGTAGCTGCACATTCGCATAAAAATTTTAAAAAGGAAGATCTCGGACATATGGCTAGGGCGATTGTTACTCAAGATTTGTCTGCGGTTACTGCTGCTTGTATGATGGTACCGAGAAAAGTGTTTGAAGAAGTAAATGGCTTTGATGATGAAAAATTTAAAGTTGCTTATAATGATGTTGACTTATGCATGAAAATAAGAAAATTAGGGTATTTAGTTGTTTTCACTCCATTTGCTGAACTTTACCATTATGAATCAAAAAGCCGAGGAAACGACGATACTCCTGAAAAAATGAAACGTTTTAAATCTGAGATTAAGAGATTCAAAGAAAAATGGAGAGAAGAGCTAGAAAAAGGTGATCCATACTATAATCCAAATCTATCTTTAGATTATGAAGATTTTCGACTTAAATAAAAATTATAGAAAAAGGTGTTATTTTGAGTAACTGTAAAATTATTAATAATTTTAAAAGCTTTTACTGGAGTTTTAAAAAGTTTTTTCCATTACTTTTAAATTTAGCGGCAAAAGATATAAAAATTAAATATAGAAGATCTGTGTTGGGCATTTTGTGGAGTATATTTAATCCTCTTCTTACTATGATGGTCTTAACGCAAGTATTTGGTATGCTCTTGAAAGTGCAAGTTGAAAATTTTGCTACGTATTACATATTGGGGTCATCTTTATGGAACTTTTTTTCTGAATCAACTTCAATTTCAATGATGTCTATAATTTCCTCATCTTCCTTAATAAAGAAAGTCTATGTACCAAAATATATTTTCCCTCTAGAAAAATGCTTGTTTGGACTTATAAATTTCGCATTCAGTATGATAGCAGTAGTTGTCGTTATGCTAGTCCAAGGTACGAAATTAACTTTCACTTTGCTTTTATTCCCAATACCAGTAATCTACTGTTTTGTGTTCTGTGTAGGATTTAGTCTAATCTTGAGTGCTCTTACAGTTTACTTTAGAGATATGATGCACTTATACGGGATTTTGTTGACGGTTTGGATTTATTTAACTCCTATTATTTATCCTGAAGAACTTATAAAAAATCACAGTGTAATCTTTAGTATTGTAAAGTGTAATCCTATGTATTACTTTGTTAAATATTTCAGAGATGTTATGATGTACAATACAATACCAACTTTTAAAGAAAATGCAATTTGTATTTTAATTTCTTTATTTACGCTAGCTTTAGGTGCTTTAATTTTTAAAAAAGCTGAAAAGAAATTCATTTTACATATTTGAAAAATCTTAATGGGAGAAAGAAAAATGGACAATAATAATGCAGTTGAGCTGAGAAATGTAGAAATGCATTTTAATATGAGTAAAGAAAAGCTTTATAGTTTAAAAGAATATTTCATTAAATTTATGAAAAGAGAACTTCATTTTGAAAGATTTGTAGCTTTGAAGGATATATCTTTTGATATAAAAAAAGGTGATGTTTTTGGAATTTTAGGTTTAAACGGTAGTGGAAAAAGTACTACGCTTAAATTAATTTCTGGGATTTTGTCTCCGACTAAAGGAACTGTTACAACACAAGGCACAATAGCTCCACTTATCGAGCTTGGTGCAGGTTTTGATATGGATTTGACAGCAAGGGAAAATATATATTTAAATGGTTCAGTTTTAGGGTATTCTAAGAAGTTTATGGATGAAAAATTTGATGATATAGTTGAGTTTTCGGAAATGCAAAATTTTTTAGATACACCAATGAAGAACTATTCCTCAGGTATGGTGGCGAGAATTGGTTTTGCAATTGCTACTATTACGACTCCGGATATATTAATAGTGGACGAGATTCTATCGGTTGGAGATTTTCATTTCCAACAAAAATGTGAAGATAGAATAAACAAGATGATAAATGGAGACACGACTGTAATAATCGTATCGCATTCTATAGAACAAATTGAGCGACTTTGTAAGCATTGCGTTTGGCTTGAAAATGGAAAAATAAAAATGATTGGGAATGCTCAAGAAGTCTGCAATGCATACAAGAATTCTTAATTAAACCTAAAAAAATAAAAAAGTGCAATTTAGCACTTTTTTATTTTTATTTTAAAATTAGGGAGTGTCAAAAGTAGGAGTTAAATAAAAGAAGATTTAAGGTAAAGAAAAGAAAATCTAGCAAGCCTCGCGATCGAAGTTTTTAATACTGCTCGTTCTCTAACTTTATCAAATCTGTACCTTGTTAATGACTTTAGTTCTGAATTGTGGTATGCTATATTTGTGTAGGGATGAAAGCTCACATCAGACATTAGCATAGAAGCAATTGTTCTTGCATCCACACGGTCAGTCTTCGTTTTACGAAGAGTTTGTTTTTGTCTTTTTCCACATTAAAAACCACTAAATTTTACGAGGTGATAAAAAATGTTAAAAGCGGATTTTCATGTACACACTGAGTTTTCAAATGATTGTTCTGCCAAAGTTGAGAAACAAATAGAAAGTGCAATAAATTTAGGTTTAGAGTATATTTGTTTTACGGATCATTGCGATATGGATTATCCATCTCCTGAACGAGAAAGTGAATATATGATTGATACGAAAAGCTATATTAAAAAAATTAACTCTTTAAGAGAAAAATATGCTGGCAAAATAAAAGTTTTATGTGGTGTAGAAATAGGTTTGATGGCTTATTTGGGAGAAAGAGTAAATAATTACGTAAAAAATTATGATTTTAATTTTATAATTGGTTCATCTCACGCAGTAAATGGTAAAAATATTGGTGGTATTTTTAATGATTTTTTTAAAGACAAAAGTGAAAAAGAGGCATATCGGGAATATTTTGAATCTATTTTAGAAAATGTAAAAACTTTTAATAATTACAGTGTTTATGGACATTTAGATTATGTTGTGCGGTATGGGGCCCATAAAAATAAATATTTTGATTTTAACGATTATAAAGATGTTTTTGAAGAGATTTTAAAAATTATTATTAAAAACGGAAAAGGTATAGAAATAAACACTTCTGGATTGAGAAGAGATTTAGGATATCCACATCCCCATAAAGATATTCTGAAAATGTACAAAGATTTAGGTGGGGAGATTATTACTGCTGGAAGCGACGCACACCTTCCGGAACATATAGCTTATAAATTTGATGAGGCTAAGGAATATTTAGAGGACGCAGGATTTAAATATTACACAGTGTTTGAAAATCAGCAACCGAAATTTTTAAAATTATAAGCTTTAAGCGGTTTTAAGGAGTGAAAATATGCTAAATCACGCAGGGACGCAAAATATCGAGACAGAAAGACTTTTGCTCAGGAAGTTTAAGATTGATGACGCGCAACAAATGTTTGACAACTGGACAAAAGATCCAGAAAACGTTAAATATATTTCTTTTAGTGCTCACAATGAAGTTAGCGATACATATAAGTTTCTAGAAAAATGGATAGATAAATATAAAAATAAAGATTCTTACATATGGTGTATTACTTTAAAAGACACGGGTGAAGTGATCGGTAGCGTAGATGTTATTGAGATTATAGAATTTAGATCGACTTGTGAAATAGGGTATGTAATTTCAAAGAAATGTTGGAACAAAGGAATTATGACAGAAGCGTTAAAAGCAGTTATTAATTATTTATTTGATAAAGTTGGATTTAATCGAATACAATTGCGACACATGACTGATAATCCAGCATCAGGAAGAGTTATGCAAAAATGCGGTATGAAATTTGAAGGGATTTTAAGACGATATGGAGTCAAAAATACCGGAGAAAGGTGTGATACAGCGATTTATTCTATTTTAAAGGATGAAAAACACTTATTATTGTAATGTGACAGATATAAAATTTAGGTTATTCTCATCCGCGTAAATATATTCTAAAAATATACAAGATTTAGGTGGGAAGTTATCACTGGCTGAAATCGATGTACGCCTTTTATAACATAAATGCCAATAAATTTATTCCTATGCTGTTGTTATCCACAGGGACTTTGCTCTTGCACTCTCGTTCTAAATAAATAGTCGAGTAGTATCTACCTGATTAACAATACTGCAAAGTTCTGTGGTTGGGGCCTTTCACAAACCGTCAAGCGGTAGGAATTTTTTACCAATCCACAGCACCTATTACAGTGTAGCATATTGTCCTTGGAGAGGGATTAATCACTACTATTTTATTACACAAACAAGGCTTAAAATCCCCTCCTATTATTTTTCAATTTTTTTAAATATAACATTTTAATTTTATAAAATTAAGTAAGACTATAGTTTTCTTTTTCTCCTCAAATAAGCTCCTTTTTTTATTTCCCTATCTGTTGGTATTAAAACTTTTTGAGTCGCATGAGGCGCAGAGTTAATTTCTTTTCCCCATTCGTCGTACATCTTTTCGATTTTTATATTGAAAGGTTCAGATTTTGGCTCTAAAACATCGAGTTCTTCACCTTTTGAAAATTTGTTTCTCTGAGAGATAATTGCCACCTTGTCTTTATAATTTTCACAGACTCCAATAACATCATATGTTCTAACATATCCGCCACTTTCGTAGACTTGCCCTGGTTCATTTCCAAAATAAAATCCTGTGTTATATTCTCGATGACTAATTTTTTCAAGTTCTTTTTTCATCCACGTCTTTACTTGCCATTTGCCATTACAATTATAAAAATCATTTAAAGCCTGCTTGTAAGCGTTTGTAGTAACTGCTACATAATAAGCAGACTTTGCTCTTCCTTCAATCTTTAAGCTGTCAATCCCTGCGTTTATTAGTTTGTCTAAATGTTCTATCATGCAAAGATCTCTAGAGTTTAAAATGTACGACCCTGAATCATTTTCTAAAATAGGGAAATATTGTCCTTCTCGATTTTCTTCCACTAAATTATACTTCCACCTACAAGGTTGAGCGCAATCGCCACGATTAGCATCTCTAGCAGTTAAATAGCTTGAAAGAAGGCACCTCCCGGAAAAAGATACACACATAGACCCATGCACAAACGCTTCTAATTCGAGATTTTTATCTGTTTTTGCACGGATTTCGGCTATTTCTTCTAATGACAACTCTCTTGCCAAAACAACTCTTTTCGCTCCCAAGTTATAAAATTCGTTGGCAGTTAAGTAATTCACAACACCCGCTTGAGTGGATACATGAATGTCAATATTTGGCGCTAACTTTTTTATTAAATTGAAAACACCAATGTCAGCAACTATAAAAGCGTCTATTCCTGCATTTTTAGAGTTTTCAATAAACTTAGGTAAATTTTTAACTTCATCGTTTTTTGGTAAAGTATTGCAGGTTAAATATACTTTTACATTTTTGCTGTGTGCAAAATCGACAGCTTTTTTTAAATCACTCTCATCAAAATTATTCGACGAAGTTCTCATGCCAAAACTCTTGCCACCAAGATAAACTGCATCTGCACCAAAGTCAACTGCTGTGAGTAAACGTTCCATATCTCCTGCCGGCGACAAAATTTCTGCTCTTTTTAATGTTCTATTTTCATTTTGTTCCATAAAATTCTCCGCGTCTAATAAATTAAAATTAAGGTCTAAGCCCAGCTTTTTTTAAGTTTTGCTCGTGCTCTGCCATAGTTTTTGCATAATAAGGCTTTCTGTCTTTATCATGGCAGAAATAGTAAAATTGCGTACTTCTTGGATTTAAAGCTGCATCAATAGCAACTAAACCCGGATTACAAACTGGACCAATCGGCAACCCTTCAACTTCGTAGGTATTATATTTACTTTTAAAGTTTTTCGAAATGTTTTCCGGTATTTTATCTTTCGATTTGTATGGATAATACATTGTAGAATCCATCTCTAGCTTTGATAATCCAAAATTTCCAAAAGGACTTTTCCCTGAATTTTTAATTGTATCTAATCTATTGTGGATTACAGATGAAACATTGTACATATCATCTTCATTGGCAGCTTCTGATTGTATTATCGATGCCATAATTATCAAATCTTTAATGGATACACCTTTCTTTTCTGCTTGTTCTTTTATGCTTGCGCTATTTGAATCATCATCCAAAGTTTCAGTTGAGTAGACTTTCTTTTCAAAGTTATTCAAAAATTTCTTGATTACAACACCAGGTTCTATATTTTTATAAAATCTATAAGTATCCGGGAACAGACACCCTTCAACCTTGCTAAAAGCATTCTCGTCATTTAGGCCCTTAAGGAAAGTAAATTTATCAAAAAAATCAGTTGATTGGCATTTTTTTATGAACTCATCTTTAGTGCAGATCTCGTTTTTCTCTAAAAGTTCGGCTATTTCTAAAATATTTTTACCTTCAGAAACTGTTAAATCAACTAAATCGGAATCTAAACGATTTGAATTAGATTGCAAAAAGCTAATGATTCCTTGATAGTCTTTATTTGTTTTTATCTCGTAAGTGCCAGGAATAACTTTTTTAGCGCCACCTGTTAAAAATAAAAAAAGTTTAAAAAAGCTTTTTTCTTTTATAACGCCTTTATCGTATAATATATTGGCAATCTTGCTTTGGCTCGAATTTTTAGGGATTTCTATTGTAACGACATTTTCTTCTCTAGTCATAGCTAACATATCGCAAGTGCCAAACACAAAAAATTGCCCTAACATCAAAACCATGCTAATTATGTACGATACAAATACTATTTTAAAAAGTTTAACTCTCTCAGGTGACTTTTTGAATCTATTTTTTAAATGTTTTCTTTTTTGTTTAGTTTTAGTATCATTTCCGTTCGTTAAGTTTTCAGAATATTCTCTTTGCATTTTTTCTTCATCTATATGCAATTCAAAGTTTTTATTATTTTCAAGCATCTTTTTCTCCTTAACGTCCATATTTTTTTACTTTTAAAAATTACACTGCATACTTGATTTTACCATATCGGCTTTATTTTTTCCTAATATGAATTCTACTATTTTGATTCCAAACTCTAATGCTACTCCGGGACCTTTAGCCGTTATTATGTTATCATCTACACAAACATAATTTTTTGAGACTGTAGCTCCTTGCAAATTTTGTTCAAATCCAGGATAGCAAATAGCCTCTTTATTTTTAAGAACTCCCATCTTTCCTAATATCATGGGAGCTGCGCAAATTGCCGCGATTAATTTATTTTCTTTTTTACAATGCCTTATCGCTTTTAAAACTAAATTAGAATCATTCAAATTAGTTGTACCCGGCATTCCTCCCGGCAAAATAATGCCATCTAATCTGTTCTTTTCTAAGATATTAATAAATTCTTCTTCATTTAAGTCTGCTTCTACGCTTATCTCATTTGCACCTGTAACAATTTTAGAATCAGCATTAATTAAATTTTCTCCTATACTTACAGTTTTCACATCTAAATTTGCTCGCCTCAAGACATCCACCGTAGCTAATGCCTCGATCTCTTCAAATCCAGATGCTAAAAAAACACAATACATAAAATCACTCCTTTAATCTAAAGTTAGACCTAAATACGGACAATTTTCAGAATCTAACAAATTTATTCTTTCGCAACTTAAGCTTTTTATCATACCCCAGTTTTTCGTCTTTACGTCATTACAAAATTTTTCTAAAAAACTTAATCTATTTACCGGCAAACGAAAAATATATTCTTTTGCTGGTATTAACTTTAAAATATTGCAAAGTAAAAATTTTAATTCATACATATCATTGATATTACTTAGTGCGAGCTCTAAAATCTGAGCAACATTTTCTTCTTTGGAATAACAACATATAGCGTAACTTTTCTCTCTTAATATGTTTTTTATACCTTTTCCTTTGTAATAATCATTAGAATTAACTGCAAATTTAATCGAGTCTGCGTCCCAATAAACATCATATAAACTATTATAAAATCTTTCTCGTATTTTTTCAAAGTTTAAATAATTAAATCTTGTTGTATCGTCTTTAAAATTTTCAAAGTTCTTGTCATTACAAAGTTTTTCAAAACTTGAAACTTTCTTTAACGTCTCAAATCTAAATTTTAAAAAATTGGTTTTAAAAAAAGGCTGATATCCTCTCTTTTCATAAAATCTTGATAAGTTATCGTTTTCCGGTAACAAAATAGAATATTTACAACCGTCTTTTAAAGCTAATTTATTTGCAAAATTTATTGTTTGAGTCATGAAACCTTTATTTCTGTATTTAGGAAACGTTGCTGCTCCATAAAGGTAATAAGCTTTAATTTTTTTAGAATCATTACACATAAGGCTATTATAAAACATATATAGAGCAGAAACAACATTGCCATCTTGCAAGCAAACTACGCAATTGTCAGGGTTAACTTTATTTTTAAAGAAAAAATCTACTTCTTCTCTTGTTAAGTTAAAGCTTTCCCTAAAAAGTTTTTTTAAACTTTCATATAGCTCTATAGTTGCCTTTTTAAGCTCTAGCATTTAAAATTCCCCTTTATTTAGGTCTTGCTTCGTATCTTTTTAAAATTTTATAAGGGTGATATGACCTTTTTGATTTTCTTAGTCCTTCTAGACCTAAATCCTCTTCTCTATTTATATATTTAAAAGAACTTAATTTCCTTTTAGCAAACTCATTATTAATCATAGCATAGATTCCATCGTATTCTTTAAGGGCTTTCTCAAAATGTATATCTACAATTCTTTTATTTATTTCTTCAGCAATCGTCAATGCGATTATTTTAGAATCGACTGAGATAACTCCACCTAAAAGACTGAAGAAATCAAAGTTATCTAAAGCATTAAAGATTGCAACTTTTTCTTCTAAAATATCCGCCTGTTTATTTTTTAAGTTTTTCTCAAACCACTCGTCTATAAAATTTTTACATTCAGAGATATTTTCCTTTGTTATCTCAGAATATTCCCAATCATAAGTTTTTTTAAACTTTAAAATATGATTTCTTTTTGAATGGTATATTTTCCCCTTGAGGTTTATTAAATCTGTAGCTTCGTAAATATAGTCTTCTCTATTTTTTTCTTCTATATAATAAAATTTGTCCTGATATAGCGTTTGTAAGATATTTTTTTCGTTTTCAGTTATACCTCCAAAAATTAACTCTATATCTTTTTCTTTTGCATCATTCTCTAGTAAATTTATAGCTTCTTTAACTTTTCCATCCCCGAAAGGAAATCTATACTTGGGAACTTTATCTTCATAACATCTTAAAATAAAATCGTTATATTTTAAAATTTTTATTTTGGTAGAATCTTTCCAAAAAAATATATTTCCAAAAGTATTATCGCTGCCAAATGTTTCAGAGCTTTCGAAAATTGACCTTACCCAATTTAAATCTTCAAGGGTAGGACTTTTGAAATTTAACATTTTTAAAGTATCTCCCTCTCAACTATATCGAAAACGATTTCTTTTACCTCGTCTATCGATTTAGGCTTATTTTCCTTACTACACTCTACAATTTTCCAATCTAACTTTTCAGCTGTATATAAAGCTGCTTCTCTGCATTTTTTAAGAAATTCTACATTTTTTTCATGTAAATCTTTCTTACTTTCTTTGCCATCATATCGTCCTGTCATAAACTTTTGAGAAATTTCAATCGGCATATCTAAATAAATTACAAGATCAGGTTTTGGAAGATTAAGTTTATTATACTCATAGTCCTCAAGCCAATGTATAAAATCTTCCCAAGTTTCTTTAGGTAACTTTCCTAATTGATATACTGCATTTGACGTAGTATACCTATCGGCTATAACGATTTGACCTTTTTTATATCTTTCTTTCCAAAATTTATTGAAACTAGCAAATCTATCTACCGCATAAAAAGATGCAGCAGCGTATGGATTTACATCTTCAGGACTTTGTCCAAATTCAGAATTTAAATACATCTTAACTAAAGATGAAGATGGTTCATTATAATCTGGAAAACTTACTCTGCACACACTTTTATTATACTTTCTTATCTCACTACATAATATTCTGGTTTGCGTAGCTTTTCCACTACCATCTAAACCTTCCATTACTATTAATTTCCCTTTTTCCATTTTCCTCCGCCTTTATTTTTGTTTTTTAACTTATTATATCAAAAAGGCAAAACGGCTTCAAGTTTTAAACATTTTGGGGTGTGCAATAAGAAAATATATGAGATAAAATAAGGTATATAGAAAAAGAAATGGCATGTACAAAATGTGGAAACGAAATAAAAGTAAAAATAATTCAACAGAAGGAAGCAAAGATATAAATGCAAAAATTGCATATACAATTATACGTGAGGGATACGAGGATATCCAGATACAATAAGGCAAAAGGCGATAAAATATTATTTACTTCAGAAGAATAGACAGGTTATGCATGTTAGCCATGTATCAGTAATAAACTAGATGAAAAAATCTTCAAATGAAATATGCAAAAAAGAGAAAAAATAAAACGGAGATAAAAACGGATATTTTCCTCCTTGACAAAATCTGTATAAATATCTGGTTATGGACAGCAGTAGACCTCAAAAGCAACTAAAATGAATAATGTGAAAAACTTTTTCTGCATGCTCAAATATGAACTGATATATCTTCCAAAATTTTAATTCATTCTGCTGAACACTCCAAACTAAACTTATTAATTGTCTTAACTACAATCGCAGGATTAAGGCAAAACTAAATGGCCCGGCTACCGCTCAATGCAGTCGTCAGACCATTTAAGTTGCTCATTTTTAAATTTTTTGTCAATTCACAATAATTTCAAAATGCTTTAGCTTTTAATTAAATTCAACATTGAATTTAAATCTATCGTTCATATTTCCATTATATTGATTAGCAAAAACAACACTGTATTTTCTTTTGGCTTTAAAAACTGGAATCGGGAATATAATTGGTAACTCAGGACGATCTTCTAACCCATAATCTCCTCTATACCCAATAATATATGGATAATATGTTCCTTCATATTCTGAAGGTATTCTTACATTAATTACTTTTACAATGACACCTGGTTCATTTTTATGTTTCTCATACTTTTCGTCATTTTTTGTTTCATCGTCTTTATATACTACCAATTCTACAGGATAACTATTATTATTATTATTATAATTACTAATTGCTTTTATAGCATCGGCTTCAGAATCGTCGCCTTTAAATTGAACAGCAATATATTGATTATTCCAATTAAACCAGAGTGTTCCGTCTTCAAAAGCTTGATAAAATTTAACATTTGAATTAATTACATCCACGCATGAATTCATTTTTGCAATTATTTTGTCCACTTCAACTTGCCTTCGTTCTTTAAGATCATTAACTCTAATTTCATCTTTATTTTCAAAGGTTTCCTCATGTGTCGTTTCTTCAACGTCATCTGTAAATTCTATTGCTTTATAATAATTGTCTGAATGCTTTTTGTCTAAATTCTCGTCATAAAAAACGCCTATACTTTTTAAAGCATCTATTTTACGCTTGTTTCTTAATTGTCTTTCAGCCCTACTTCGGGTATCATTAATGATACGATTATTCATTTCTTGCGGCATTTTTTCTGCATATTTTATTATGAAATCGCCACCGTTTAAACCTAAGCCTTTACAGACTGTTGGGTTTGTCTTAATGTCATTGCCGGCTTGAAGCACCAGCCCGCTAGGGTGTCTTGCATAAGACGAACCTTCTTTATAAGTTTCAGATGTAAAATAATAAATTATATTGCATTTATTTCCGTCCCAATCTAACCTTATAAAAGGATGTTCAATGTATATTCTGAAACTAATATTTTTTAATTTTATTATTTCGCCGTTTCTCATGGTTTTCTTTAATTGAATAGAGTATTCTTTTTTTACCTTTTCAGAATTCTCTATAAGAACAACTTTTTTCAATTCACAATACCATTCTTCTACTGATAAGAAAATGTCGAAAGCATTTTCATAAGGATTATCTCTATCTGCTACATCGTTTTGAATTCGCTTAACAACTGTAGACACAGGCTCATACTCATCTTTATTTTCGTATATGTTGTAGAAATTACTGCAATCGTCTTTAGTACAATGAAATTCGTCTATACTGTTTATGTCTTCTTTGTCTATATTAAACTTATCTTTAATAAGTTGTTCAACATTATCTCTTTTATATTCATTGTCGGGCGTAAGATCGCATATATTTATATCAAATTTATTATTTTTATTATTTTTTGTTACGAAAAGTCCGTTTTCATCAAAAAGATTATCTGCAGGCAAGTATTTTTTTTCTTGAATGTTGCTTTGCACTCCATCATTTTGTACGATATTTTCATTAATAAAGTCACCTGGCTTTGTGTTTTCCTGAATATTTTGCATGATGTCGTCTTGCTCTAAATCTTCTATTTCTTGAGTTCCTTCTTTTCCTTCAACATACAAAATCTTCTTGTCTTCAAGAGCGTAGTCGAGGCAAAGATTATTTACACTATTTGCCTTTATCCCAACTTTTTTCATGATGATTTCATATACTATTTTGGCGTCGTTCGGATTTACCATAGATAAGTTGCAGATTTTTGGAAACTCAAGAGTTATATCATATGTAGTAGAAAAAAAGCCGGATATAGGTTTGCTCTCAACTGTAACATCAGAAAGATCAATCACCAACGCTTTACTTTTTTTATATGTAATCAAGTACATTTGCTTTTGGTTCAATAACAATATCTTTAAGCCATTGCTGAAATCGCCAGTAAGTTTTCTTTTTAGAGTATTCGCTAATTGTATTGTTTTATTTTTACTATTAAAAATATCTTGTAAGTCACCGGTTGTAACTTCAAAAGCTACGGCATTATCACTTAAATAATTTGGCTTAGAAACAGCAATTTGATCTTCAAAATTTCCGATCTGATTTTCATTTACAATTTGATTTTCATAATTGACATCTAAACTTAAATAATCATCTTCATTTATTTCATCGCTACCGTTGATGTACAACCCTCTTATATTATCTCCATTAATTTCATTGTTAGACAACAAATGAATAATTTTGTACATTACAGCAAGGTCATCAGCATCTTTTCTATTTAACGGGCAGTTTTTAAGTGTTACATAATACGAATAGCAAGGCCACACGCCGCTCCATGTATATGTCATTTTAATATTTGAAAGGTCTAGAATTTTACCAGTAGAAGTATTATATAAATATTTAGATTCATCGTCGTAAAAGAATATTTTTTCAGGAAAGATTGAGCAATAACCAGAAAAGGCATTTAGAAGATCCTTTTTTGTATTTTTATTGCTCATTATTTCCCGCAACGTTTGCTCACCACTATTAACTCTAGCTGTCATAACATTTTCACGTAAAAGTTCAATATTTGAAAAAGAATTCTCAAAATTTTTATAGCCATAATAATTGTTATAGTTAAACATAGCCTCACAAACTGAGTTTCCCGCCAAGGAAGAAACTGCCATAGAGCCTAACAACACTAAGCACATAAGCTTTTTAAATTTGTTTTTTGTTCTTGGTTTTTTAGATAATTTTAAAGTCATTTTTTCCTCCTGTTATTAGATGTTTTATTGGTGGATTAAACTAATGAGTTTTTATTTAAAGATTCCTCCTTTGCAGTTAAATTTAGGGCTAAATAAGTAACCAGATATAGCTCACCTTTTACGAATATTAATTGAGTTTTTATAGTAATCCACCAATATATTATATCAAAACATTCTATTTGCGTCAAGTGAAATTTATAGCGGAGCGTATCCAAATTAGAAACAAGAAATAAAATCAATAAGAAAAGATTTAAGATGAGAAAAGAGGATTTAGAAAGAGCCAATAAATTAAAGGAATAAACAAAAATTTTAAATACAAAAAATAACATGGTATCCAAAAGCATTTGAAACAGCGGCGCAGAGCAGGAATATAATATCTAAGATCGGAATTAACGCATTAAACCGCATATGTTTGACTTTTCTTTTTTGCAATATCCTATCTCCAATCTCATTGACTTATTAAAAAAAATGTTTTATAATAAAAATATAGTAACTCTTGCGAGTGTGCTGGAACAGGCAGACAGGCACGTTTGAGGGGCGTGTGTCATTGACGTACGGGTTCAAGTCCCGTCACTCGCACCAAATGGGTATGGGGATATGTTTGACGTTTTACTGTCTTCAAAAAATCAAAATGTAATTACATGGACAAATCTTAACGTTTATGAGAAAGTGTTATCACTTATCTTAAATATAAGTTTAAGGTAAGTGGTAAATTTTTTGAAATTAGGTTCGCAATAAGCATTAGTCTTATATTTTATGAGGCAACATAACAAATGCAAGAAGACAATATTTTTAAAATCGATGGAAATTTGAAAAATCAACGTAACAATAGCATAACAATATTGAAATAATAAAACCAGATTATAAGTTTAGCACCGGAGGGCAAACCGTCATGAAAAAATTAATTTTTTGTTTTTCTATTTGTTTTCTAGGGATATTTATGCTTTGTGGAACCAAAAATACATTTAGCGATAATATTTCACAAATAGATTACTCTAAGTATTTTGAACACAATCGTGGTTGCGCAGTTTTTTTAAAAGATGGCAAGTGCTATACTTATAATAAAGAAATAACAAGCATCCAAAAATCGCCTTGCTCTACATTTAAAATTGTACTTACTCTTGCTGGATTAAAATATGGCGTATTAAAAGACGAAAATTCAGTGATAAAGTGGGACGGCAAAAAAAGATATTTTGATGAGTGGAATAAAGATTTAAGCTTAAAAGAGGCTTTTAAGCTATCTGCGGTTTGGTATTTCGAGAAAGTTGCAAATGAAATTGGAAAAGAAAGACTTACTGAGTTTATAAAATTTATTTCTTATGGAAATGAAGATACATCAGCTGAAATTCCTTTTTGGCTTGATTCATCGCTAAAAATATCTCCCGAAGAACAAGCTTATTTTTTGAAAAACTTATTTGAAAACAAGTTTCCAATTGATACTCAACATATGGGAATACTAAAACAAGTTATGCGAAAAGAAAACATAAATGGAGGAACATTATACGGCAAAACCGGGACAAGTGGAGAAGGTAATAGTGGTTGGTTTGTTGGATTTTACGAAAAAGACAATAAAAAAATATATTTTGCAATTAACTTATTCGCAGGAGAAAACGTTTCGGGAAGACAAGCTGAAAAGATCGTTAAAGATATAATTGCTGGTTGATTCTTAATATTTTTTTACTGTACAATACCACACATTTTAATTTCCACTCACTTGACTTTTATAAAATCAAAAATCATAAAGAAATGAAATATACTTCCTGCCAAAACAAATATATGCCATACCGAATGCATATACCTTATCTTCTTACCGATTCCATATATAATAGCCCCAAATGTATAGAATATCCCGCCTAAAAATAAAAATGTAAGCTGTCTTTGATTCACAACACCGATTAAAGGTTTTATAGCAAAGATTATTGCCCAGCCCATAGCTATGTAACAAACCATTGAAAGCTTTGCAAATCTTTTTAAATCGATAGCATTAAACACAATTCCAACAATCGCAGCGATCCATACTATAGAAAATAAAACCCATCCGATAGCACCATCTAACATCAATAAGCAAATCGGAGTATAAGTTCCAGAGATTAAAATAAAAATAGAACAATGATCTAAAATGCGGAATACCTTTTTAGCTTTATTTATTCCAAGAGAATGGTATAGAGTAGATACGATGTATAGTAAAAATAAAGTTGCTGAATAAATCGTAACGCAAACTATAGTTTTAGCTTTAAGTGACGATGATACAATTAATAAAACTATCGCGATTATTGACAATAAAGCTCCTATGCCGTGAGAAATGGCACTTAAAATTTCTTCTGACGTAGAATAAATAGGTAAATTTAGACTTTTTCTTTTTTCTAAAATATTTTTCTTTATCCTCTCTATATTTGTTTTCAAATCAAAACACCTCTTATAAATCACTTAAACTTATATTGGTATTGTAATCTTTTAATTGTAATTTAGCTGCTTTTACTGTATTTTTCATTAACATCGCCACTGTCATTGGACCAACCCCACCCGGAACTGGCGTTATATAAGATGTAACCTCTTTTACATTTTGAAAATCCACGTCTCCACAAACTTTTCCATTTTCGTCACGGCTTATTCCAACATCTATTAAAATAGCATCTGGTTTTACCATATCAATTGTAATAAAATTTGGCTTACCCACTGCTGAAACGATTATATCGGCACTTTTGCAGATTTCTTTTAAGTTTTGGGTTTTACTATGACAAACAGTAACGGTGGCGTCATTTTTTAGCATTAGCATAGAAAGGGGTTTACCTACGATATTGCTTCTATTTATTATAACGCAATGCTTTCCCGCCAAACATATATTCTTTTCATGAAAAATCTCCATTATTCCCGCAGGAGTGCAGGGCAATAAAAACTCATCTTTATTGGAGTCGTCTGTTAAAAGTTTTTCTAAACTGACACCGGTAAATCCATCCACATCTTTTTTAGGGTCGATTTCTTCAATTATTTTTTTTGTATCAATGTGATTCGGTAAAGGCAATTGAACCAATATTCCGTTGATTTTAGGATTTTTATTTAATTCGCGTATTAAACTCAATAATTTTTCTTCAGTGTATTCATTAGGCAAGTAAAATATTCTCGAGTTTATTCCTAGTTTTTCACACATTTTCTTTTTGTTTGAAATGTAAATCTTTGATGCTAAATCTTCGCCTAGATTGATAACTGCCAAAGTGATTATATGTCCGTTTTTTTTAAGTTCAGAAATCTCATTTTTCAATTGCCTATAAATTTTCTCAGCAATTTTTTTACCATTAATTGTTTTTCCCATAACCCCTCCATCGCTTTTCTTTGAGAAAAGAAAAGCTTGCAAAAAAAACTAATGTTGCAGGTTTTTAGTTTTGTTGGATTTTTTAAGTTATTTTGAAAGCTTAAAGCTACTGCTTTTTTCAAAGGAAAATTCCTTTAAGGGAAGAAAAAGCTTGCAAAAGAAACTAATGTTGCAGATTTTTAGTTTTAATAGTATATTTATAGGATAAAAACGCTTCTGATATATTAGTTCGACGCAAAAAGCAGCAAAAAAATATTACACTTTTCATTATAACATTTTTCAAATTTAATTACTTTTACATTTTTTAATACGTGTTAAGAAATTTTTATTTTTTATTCATAGCTTTAACGCGTTGATTTTTCGTTAAATAAACTTTTCTAAGGCGGATATTTTTAGGTGTAACTTCGACTAATTCGTCGTCTGCGATAAATTCCAAAGATTGTTCTAGACTCATTTCGGTATGAGGAGTCAATTTAAGTGCATCATCAGAACCTGATGCTCTTGTATTAGTCATATGTTTTTTCTTACATACGTTTACGACTAAATCCTCGCTTTTTGGGTTCGAGCCTACAATCATACCTTCGTAAACTGGAGTTCCAGCACCAATAAATAATCTACCTCTTTCTTGAGCTGCGAAAAGTCCGTAAGTTGTAGCTTCGCCTGTTTCAAAAGCAATTAGCGATCCATAATTTCTTTGTTGAACTTCGCCTTTATAAGGCTCATAGCCGTCGAAAACGTGGTTCATTATGCCGTTTCCGTTAGTGTCGGTTAAAAATTCAGAGCGGTAGCCCATTAAGCACCGAGCTGGAATTTTGAATTCCAAATGAGTAATGCCGTCGCCTTTTGCTGACATATTTAAAAGTTCCGATTTTCTAGCACCTAACTTTTCCATAACTGATCCCACGTAGTTGTCAGGCACTTCTATCATCAAAAGTTCGATTGGTTCTAAGGTTTTTCCATCGACTTTTTTCAAGATTACTTGAGGTCTAGATACTTGAAACTCAAAGTTTTCACGGCGCATAGTTTCGATTAAAATCGATAAGTGAAGCTCGCCGCGACCGGAGACTTTAAAAGTATCAGCTGAATCGGTTTCCTCCACACGCATAGCTACATTGGTTTCAACTTCCTTAAATAATCTGTCGCGAATATTTCTGGAAGTTACGTATTTTCCATCTTGACCCGCAAAAGGACTGTTATTAACCATGAATAGCATTGAAACAGTAGGTTCGTCTATTTTTATAAAAGGAAGGGGTTCTATTTTTTCAGGAGAGCAAGCAGTCTCTCCGATATTCAAGTCAGCGATTCCTGAAACACAAATGATGTCTCCTAAACTTGCTTCATCGGTTTCGACCCTTTTAAGACCTTGGTATTGATATAATTTCGTGATTTTAACGTTTTTAGTTGAACCATCCAGGCAACAGAGCACTGCATTTTGTCCGCTTTTTATTTTACCTCTTTCAACCCTTCCAACACCGATTCTTCCAACGTATTCGTCGTAATCTATATTTGAGAAAAGGATTTGAAATGGACCATCTAAGTCCCCTTCTGGTGACGGGACTTCCTCTATTATCTTTTCGAAAAGAGGTTTCATGTCAGTTCCTTTTTCGTTGTAATCTAAAGTTGCATAGCCTTCTTTAGCTGAAGCGTATATCACAGGGAAATCAAGCTGACTTTCGTCCGCGCCAAGTTCTATAAATAGATCTAGAACCTCATCAACGACCTCAACTGGTCTAGCTCCAGGTCTATCTATTTTATTTAAAACGACAATTGGCTTTTTGCCGAGTGCTAAGGCTTTCTTTAAAACAAATCTAGTCTGAGGCATACAACCTTCAAATGCGTCAACTAAAAGTAAAACACCATCAACCATAGTTAAAATACGCTCAACTTCTCCACCAAAATCAGCATGGCCTGGCGTATCTACAATATT
>Ga0247609_10001899_pt1 | contig 23344 bp, 22 predicted proteins | sample 172DNAGHGlowgp2_FD_193487 | JGI IMG/M metagenome (GOLD analysis project Ga0247609, IMG submission 193487) | Sheep rumen microbial communities from Palmerston North, Manawatu-Wanganui, New Zealand - 1728 DNA GHGlow gp2 | ecosystem: Host-associated > Mammals > Digestive system > Stomach > Rumen ...
CCATCCCACCCATTACGACTACGTACGCCGTTCCCTGCTCTCGGGCAAGCATGTGCTCTGCGAGATACCCTTCACACTCTCCAAGGCGGAGGCGCTGGAACTCTACCAGTTGGCGGAGGAGCGCCATCTCATACTCCTGGAGGCCAGCAAGACAGCCTTCTGCCCGGCCTTCGGTCACGTGGTCACACTGGTCAAGAGCGGGGTCATCGGCGAGGTGGTGGATGTCATGGCGTCGCTCAGCAAGATGGTCGACGCCCCGGCTCGCGAGCTCGACCCAGCGCAGGCTGGGGGAGCCATGACGGAGCACGCGCCCCTGACGCTCATGGCCATCGTCAAGCTGCTGGGCATCGACTGGAAGGACATCAACTTCCACACCAAGCGACAGAACGGAGTGGACATCTACACCAAGGGAGTGGTGAACTACCCGCACGCCACCTCGTCGTTCACTCTCGGCATCGGCGTGAAGACGGAGGGCAACCTCGTCATCTCCGGCACCAAGGGCTATGTCTATGTACCGGCGCCGTGGTGGCTCACCGACTACTTCGAGGTGCGCTACGAGGACCAGAACCACAACCGCAAGTACTTCTACAGCTACGACGGGGAGGGCCTGCGCTACGAGATTCAGGAGTTCCTCTCCATGATTGTCAACGACCGACGCAGTTGCTACAAGCTACGCCGTCGCGAGAGTGTGGCCATCGCGGAGATCATCGAGAGTTTCCGTAACGGCGAAAACGTCACAGAGCTTTAAATTACTTTGGCCTATTCATACTATGGCTGGAAGAAAGAATAGTGATTCTTCATCCGGGACGGAAACAGTACAGTTCTTTTTCAATTCAAAAATTTGCATTTTAAAAATACTATGACTAATTTTGTACAATCGAAAAATGTATCTTTTATGACTACAGCACTTGATCCCTCACAGATTGTACAATTACAGTCGAGCCGTTCGTATATATTATAAAATTTAGTATGTGTCAATCAGCAATAATATCGCAACATATCCATAGAATCGGTAAAATGTCCTTCAACCGAAGAATGCGTGTGGCATCTCCCCTATACGTGGAAAGGCGTGGTGAATTGGCACGTCTTTTGAACGAGATTGACAGATTGAGGAATCAGATTCATGACGAATTTTCTACAATCACGGTAGAAGACTACAACATGTTCGGGCAAGAGTTAAGAATTGTGATTGAAAACCTCAAGTCTCTTAGGAGTGAGAGTCATAGCCGTCCAGAACTCAGGCTATACAATAATCGCATGAGGGAGCAAATCGAGGATTTAGAAGAACTTGAGCATGACATTAAGTCATTCCGTGTCAACGCCCCTAAGAGCGAAGGCTTGCAAGAAGTGATGACCAAGATTGGATGCTTGGATTTCTCCCAATTATTCTGATAAATGACATATTTATCAGCATATCCAAGTTCAGAGAGGCTCTTGACGCAATGCTTAAAGTTCGACGGGGAGTCTATGCAGGAGTAATCTCTGAATTATGCAAGGCTTTTCAGAATACTACTATTGAGCAGATACGTACCAATCGTGATATGATTCTTTTGGACAGTGCTTCCATCGTCATCAAATTAAGGTTGCCTGACAAGAAACAAAAACTATCAAAATCCGAGGGTTATCGTTTGATTTACATGGTATTGAAGAATTTGCCACTTGTTGTTTTTCTTACGATTTATCCCAAGCGTGGTCCCATGCAAAAATTTAATTTGGAAGAGAATGAACTTGAAATGCTTCTAAATACATTCTCGACAGAATTTGGCAATCGGCAAATCGCCATCCATGACATCGATAATAATTTGGATATCATCGAGTTTTCAGGCGCAAATCCAGAATCATCACTGAATTGATTCCTCAATTCGTGTTGAAAGCATAGGGGACTTCTATAAAATCCCCGTTCTAAGAATAAGCAATTACACAATTACAAAAAGGCTGATATTAACTCTTTCGTAGATTCCACGTATATAACGTGAATTCGACGAATATAATTTATGATTGATTTTTGGCAATATTTGTCGATATTAAACATGAATGCTCACAAATATAACACAAATTTCTCATGAATTATTATGTAAAAAGCAAGCCTTTTTGTAATTCTCATAAATTCATCGAACTGACGTTATACATTTAAGGCCAATTTATAAGCCCCATAAAGTTTTATCCAATTTGTAAAGACGAATATAGCTGATGGCTACGAGGTGTTTGTGACCTTTGCACGTAGTCAGTTATATCAAGTCCAAAAATCATTCTTTTAGATTATTCTTGATCCATACCCACTGAAGAAGGGGGTACGCGACTTTTTTTCAAATTGGAAAAGGGAACTACAAACAGGGATTACATACAATAGTGTAACGCATATTGTGGTTAACGTGAATTCGACGAATAAAATTTATGATCAATATTTGGCATATTTGTCGATATTAAACATGAATGCCTACAAATTTAACAAAATTTTCTCATGATTATTCATGTAAGGCAAAGCCTTTTTGGAATTCTCATGAATTCATCAATTGGCATCAAATACTCTCAGTCATTTTAAAATTCCTTCCTCAACAGAGTGGTTGATATAGCCCGTCATATCAATCCTCCAAAACTGTACGAAATCGCCTAACGCATAATCAACAGCCAATACGGACAATACCTGCTGTAGGTGATTAGCAAAATTCATGAGACAGGCAAGTCAAATATACATTGAAAACAAGAACAGATAAAATGGACAAGAACATCATTACGGTGACTTCACCGTTACTGCCCGACCTTGACGAGTTCCGCAAGATGCTGGAAGACATCTGGGACCGCAGATGGATAACGAACAATGGCCATTACCACAAGGAACTGGAGAAAGCACTGGCGGAGTATCTAAAAGTGCCATATGTCAGCCTCTTCACCAACGGCACATTGCCCTTGATTACCGCCTTACAGGCTCTCCGCATCACGGGCGAGGTCATCACCACCCCCTACAGCTTCGTGGCAACGACCCATGCCCTGTGGTGGAACGGCATCAAGCCAGTGTTCGTCGACATCGACCCGTCGACTGGCGATATCGACCCCGACAGAATCGAGCGGGCCATCACCCCGAAGACTACCGCCATCATGCCCGTCCACGTCTATGGCAAGCCGTGCAAGGTGGACGAGATACAGGCGATAGCAGACAAATACGGGCTGAAAGTCATCTACGATGCCGCCCATGCCTTCGGTGTGGAGGTCAACGGCGAGAGCATACTCAATGCCGGCGACATGTCCACGCTCAGTTTCCACGCCACCAAGGTGTTCAACACCATCGAGGGCGGTGCCATGGTGATGCACGAAGCGAAGACCAAACAGAGGATAGACTACTTGAAGAACTTCGGTTTCGCAGGCGAGACGGAGGTCGTGGCACCCGGCATCAACTCCAAGATGGACGAAATGAGGAGCGCCTACGGCCTGCTGAACCTCAAGCAGGTGGATGCCGCCATAGAGGCCCGCCACCAGGTGGCTGTTAAGTACCGTGAGGCGTTGCGTGATGTGGAAGGCATCAGTTTCTGGGACGACATGCCCGGCGTGAAGCACAACTACAGCTACTTTCCCATCTTCGTGGACGCAAGGAGATACGGCATGACACGTGACGAGCTTTACTTCAAGATGAAGGAACGGGGAGTGCTGGGCCGCCGCTATTTCTATCCGCTCATCTGCGAGTTCTCCACCTACCGCAGCCTGGAGAGTTCGACGAGGGAGAACCTTCCCAACGCCTACAAGATGGCAGACGAGGTCATCTGCCTGCCCATGCACCATCTGCTGGATGAGGAGGACATAAACAGAATATTAAATTGCATTGTAAGATAAGATGAAAGAGACAAGAGACTTTTTAGGGAGAATCGGGATGCCAACGGGTGACCTCTACGACCTGCCCACCTCAGAGAAGCGTTTCGAGGATGGTGGCCAGTACCGTTTCGAGGTGCCAGGCATCCAAGGCCCGGCTCCAATGAAAGCTTTGTTAGAGGCTTTGGACAGTTACGGTATCCAGATTCACCGTGTCACCCAGACACAAGGCATCATGCGCTTGTTGGACAGCGAGATAGAGCAGATGCTGGAATATGCCCATAAGTGGAACGTGGAACTTCTGCTTGCCACAGGGCCACGCGCAACAGTTGACACCAGTGCTTCAGTCAATACACCTGAAGGTGTGCGTATGGGTTACCGACTTCGCGGACAAGAACAGGTTGTCCGCGCAGTAGAGGATATCCGCCGTGCCGCAAAAATCGGTGTCCGCTCCTTTATGGTTTATGATGAGGGGCAACTCTGGTTGATGAACAAGATGCGTCAGGAAGGTTTCCTCCCCGAAGATGTCAAGTTCAAGGTGTCCGCCCATACTGGGCACGGCAACCCTTGCTCTGCCAAACTTTTGGAGGAAAATGGGGCCAATTCGTTCAATCCAGTCCGTGACATCCAGTTGCAGATGCTTGCCGCAATACGTGCCGCCATCGATATTCCCATCGACATCCATACAGAGAATCCGAAGAGTACCGGTGGTTTCATACGCCATTACGAGGTGCCGGAATTTATCAGAGTGGCAGCCCCTATTTACTTAAAGACTGGAGGGAGCGTAGCTGCGACCCACAGTTGGGACACCACAGAGGCAGATGCAAGAAAACGCGCCAAGCAGGTGGCTTTGGTAAAACGGGTCATTGACACGTATTATCCTGAAGCTATCGTATCACCGAAATAATAAAGTTAAGAAATGAGACAGCATAGCTACAATAAAGACTTCAATTGGGTCAAGGCTCCTATTGAGTTTAACAAATATACAGAACGGAATATTCTGCAGTATTGTCTGGGGGCCACACTTTACATGCCAGGCACCAAAGACATCAAGGACAAAATTGTGAACCACCAGCTGGATGTGACGTCATTCGTGATGTGTTGCGAAGACGCCATTAAGGAGGAGGATTTGCCAGCAGCAGAGAAGAACATCCTTGACCACATGGATTACTTTGCAGACCTGATTCAATCTGGACAACTGACATACAATGACATACCACTGATTTTCGTACGAGTGCGCAACCCTGAACAGTTCAAAAGTTTTTCAGCGAAAATCACGCAAAAACAAGCGTCTGTATTGACGGGATTCAACTTTCCTAAATTCAACAGCAAAAACGCGCTTGACGTGTTGCGCACTTTAGTTGAAGTGAATAGCCGATTGGGAGTTGTTCTATACGGGATGCCTATTCTGGAAGGCCCAGAAGTCGCTTTCCGTGAATCACGCACTCAAGAGCTCCTTTTACTCCGCAATATCCTTGAGCCTTACAAAGACTTAATACTCAACATCCGAGTAGGAGGTACGGATATGTCGTCGTTATTCGGCGTACGAAGGGGGATCAATTCTACCGTTTATGACATCATGCCCGTACGGGATGCCTTGTCTGACGTGGTGAATTTCTTCAACCGCTACTGTGATTACTGCGTCTCTGCTGCTGTGTGGGAATACTTCCGGGCATACAGAGGTGACGATATAGACGATGTCATTAAGCGTAATTTCCACAATGCGCTGATTAAAGGAGAGGACATTGTAAATCCAGCCATTGACGGCTTACTAAAAGAAGTACTAATCGACCGCGCCAATGGATTTGTAGGCAAGACCATCATTCATCCTACCCACGCCAAATTTGTAAATGCGATGTTCACTGTGGTAGAAGAGGAATATAATGATGCTATTCAAATACTCAACACTTCGGGCGGAGTCATTAAAAGCGAAGGCGGAGGTAAAATGAATGAAATCGGCCCTCACCATCGCTGGGCTGAAAAGATTGTCAGACGCGCTGATGTCTATGGCGTAATCAAAAACGAGGATTCGGTCTTGAATCTAGTCTTAGGTGAGAACAAATAATCAGAACCAAGCTATGAAAATAGTCTTAGGTACAATGAATTTCGGTCCGCAGCTCGACATGGATGCAAGTCGGGAGATGGTTCTTAATTTCCTGAAAGGAGGTAATCGCGAGCTAGACACTGCATACGTATACAACGGAGGAGCGACTGAGGAAATCCTCGGTGAGATTATCCCCTCCTTGAGCAAAGGGGAATACAAGATAGCCACAAAGGTACATCCAAGAATCACAGGCAGGCTCGACAGGGAAACTATCCTGATGGAGTTTAGTGAATCCTTAAAGAGAATGAAGCTTGAGAGTGTGGACTTATTATATTTTCATTTCCCTGACAGTAAAACTCCTATTGAGGAAGCACTTGAAGCAATCAAGGAACTTCACCAGAATGGTATGATTAAAGAGTTCGGCCTGAGTAACTATCCCGCTTGGCAGGTTGTTGACATTGCATATAAATGCGATAAACTCGGCTGTCCTCGCCCATCTGTCTATCAAGGCATGTATAATGCGCTTTGCAGAAATGTAGAACCAGAACTTTTTCCCGCTATCCGTTCAGTAGGCATGCGTTTTTATGCGTTTAATCCTCTGGCAGGAGGAATGCTGACAGGTAAACATCTACATTTTGAGGACACTCCCGATTCTGGGCGTTTTGCTCGTTTGGAAAGCTATCGAAATCGCTACTGGAAACAATCGTACTTTGAAGCTGTTAATGATATTCGAATGGCTTGCGACTCCGAAGGGATTCCAATGGCAGAGGCTGCTTATCGTTGGCTTTGCCATCATTCGCAATTGGATGCGACAAAAGGTGATGCCATCATTTTAGGCGCTTCAAGATTGGAGCAGATGAACCAAAACATGCAATCCTTGGGAAAAGGAGTTCTCTCAAATAACATCATCGATGCAATGGGAACTGCATGGGAGGTGGCTAAACCCGATAGTCCCGCATACTTTAAGTTCATATAAAAACAAGTATGAATAAATCCCAGTTGTTTTTCTCTGACATAGACCGTATCGCTCATCTGGAATTCAATGAGGATGTGATGCGGAGAGCCTACAAATCCCTGCTTGATTATCTGGCAGTGACTTGTGCTGGTGCGTCTTTCCAACTAGAAAAACTGCAGAGTTACTTTGCCACCGCTACTCCTGAAGATGGCAAGTTCAAGGCTATTGGGACAGGAAGATGCCTTGTGATGAAAGAAGCGGTCTTTTTAAACGGATTAAATGCCCACGCCCTTGATTTTGATGATGGCACTAATTCTGGTATCATTCACTTGGGCGCACCTATTTTCTCCTTACTGATTCCCCTTGCTCAGAAATACGATATTGCTGTCGCTGATATGGTCAGGTCTGCAATCATTGGGTATGAGACTTCTTATACGTTAGCGGTTTCAATACAACCACGTCATAAGGCCTTGGGGTTTCATGCTACTGGTACATGTGGTGTAATTGGCGCGACAATTGCTGGAGCTTATCTGTTAGGCTTTACCGAAGAAGAACGATACCAGGCTTTTGCAACAGCTTGTGTATCCTCTTCTGGAATGTTGAGTGTTCTTGACGAAGGCTCAGAATTAAAACCCTACAATGTCGCTAAGGCATCTTTACTCGCTCTAACAAGCCTACAACTTGCCAAGTCCAGATTCAAGGGGCATCCCGACCCTCTAGGAGGTTACCGAGGTTTCTTAAAAATGATGACGGGGGACGAGTCAACAGCAATCAAATCAACCTTGCTTGGCGGTACTTATGCTATTATGAAAAGTTACACTAAACCATACGCTTCTTGTCGATACACTCACCCTTCGGTTGAAGCGGCCATTCATTTGCGCAATAAGTACGGACTATTACCAGCCAGCATTCAACGGGTTGACATTGAAACTTATGACCTGGCTGTCAAGGGACATGACCACACTGTGGTAAAAGGTTCATATTCTGCAAAAATGAGCATCCCTTACAGTACAGCTGTTGCTCTTATCTTTGGAAAGGCCGGGTTAAGGGAGTTCGAGGACGACATTCTGACAAGACAGGAAGTCATGGATATTGCTGGGAAAACACATGTCACACCCAATAAAGAACTGAGTGACTTGTTCCCCATGAGACAGTGTGCTATTGTGACCGTAACCACCTCCAATGGAGAATGTTATTCTAAACGGGTAGATTACCCTAAAGGCGAGCCAGAGAATCCACTTACAGAATTGGAATTCCATGAAAGGTACGTAGACCTTATGGCTTACGGTGGAATAAACAGGACTTCTAGCGAAAATATTTACAATAATGTGAGCCAGCAAGTAATGAAAGTTAATGACCTATTAAAAAATTTGTGAATCACAGATATGGTAAACCAAGATATTCTCTTCAAAGCATTACGGGAAATGGGCATACACTTTTTCACAGGTGTCCCGGATTCACTATTGAATGATTTCTGCCTATATTTGTGCAACCATTGCTCTGCCGAACAACATGTAATGGCAGCCAATGAGGGAAACGCCATTGCAGTTGCTTCAGGCCATTATATGGCAACAGGGTCTATCCCTTTGGTCTATATGCAAAACTCAGGAATAGGAAATGCCACCAATCCTCTCCTTTCATTGGCACATCCAAGTGTGTATTCCATTCCAATGATACTTGTTATCGGTTGGCGGGGAGATCCCTCCTTAAAAGACCACGCCCAGCACAAAAAGCAAGGCGAGTTGACACCCGTTCTGATGGAAGACATGGACATTCCTTATGAGATACTGGACAATGAAGATACAGTGGCTCAAAAGTTCCGATGGGCACATAGTATAGCCAAATCCACATCTTCACCAGTCGCTTTGATAGCCAAAAAAGGAATCTTGGCACAGAAGGAAAAAAAGCAGAGTTATCCCTCAAGCACGTTGATGAATCGAGAAGAAGCTATTTCTGCGGTTTTGGATGTCTACGGCTCCTCTGCAGTGTATCTTGCAACTACAGGTCGCGCGACAAGGGAATTACATGAGCAGCTTGCCAAACATGGCATTTCTCATGATGTGGAATTCCTGAATGTTGGTGCGATGGGGCATCTTTCATCTGTTGGACTTGGTATAGCATTGGGGCAGCCTAACAGAAAGGTGGTCATATTCGATGGTGATGCTGCGGCTGTCATGCACATGGGAAGCCTCGCTACTATAGGTCGATATCAGCCCAAGAATCTCATTCACATTGTACTGAACAATGGTGTTAATGAGTCTGTCGGTGGGCAGCAGTCTGCTGGTCAGTTGATAGACTTGACGGCAATTGCCAGAGCGTGTGGATATCATACTATATCATCCTACACAGATAATATGGAAGAGCTACAGTCCACAGTAAAAGATTTCAGTAGAATGGATAAACCGTGTTTCGTAGACATTCACGTACGTCAGGGCATCAGGAATGACATGCCAAAACTGGAGGTTAAACATAAAGAACTGCTTACAGCTTTAATAAAGAACATAAAAGATCACTCATGAAAACAGCTTTAATATTGGGAGGGACCTACCCTCATATAGCATTGATACAGAAATTAAAGAACAGAGGATACCATACGGTTCTTGTAGACTATTTAAGTCATCCTGTTGCAAAGCCATACGCTGACAAGCATATCCAAGAGAGTACTCTTGATATGAATGTAGTGTTAAAACTCGCTAGAGAGCAAGAAGCGGATATAGTTATCAGCACTTGTGTTGACCAAGCTAATGTAACTTGCTGTTATGTGGCTGAGGAATTAGGGCTACCTAAGCCATATAGCTATGAAGCATCATTGAATGTAACGGATAAGGTACGGATGAAAAAGATTATGACAGAGAACGACATCCCTACCGCTCACTATTATCAGATTTCTTCATTAGAAGAATTTGGTAAGTGTGAACTCCGATATCCGATTATCGTCAAACCTGCTGACGCTAATAGTTCAAAAGGAGTGAGACGAATTGAGGAGAATGATACCAATACACGGGGATTTATCCAAGAGGCTCTTGCTTTGAGCAGAAATGGTAAAGCTATCATTGAAGAATATATTGTCGGCCGTGAAATTGGCGCTGATTGCATGATTGTTAATCAAAAAGCTCATGTGATAATGACCAGAGAACGGCGTAAGATTAATAAAAACAATAGTGATGCCATTCAACAGATTTACGGGTCTATATGGCCTGCCAATCTAACAAAAGATAATATAGAGCAAATACGTATTATAGCTGAACAAATAGCCAAGGCTTTCCAGATAGACAATGTTCCGTTGATGATGCAGACAATTCTTTCTGAAGACAAATTCAATGTCATAGAATTTGGTGCCAGAATAGGTGGCGGTGATAATTACCAGATAATTGAGGAACTAACAGGATACGATATCATAGGGAATTCTATCCGTTCATTTCTTGGAGAGCCAATGGAATTTCAGGACCTTAAGCAGGAACGGTCTAGGCTGTTGATGGATAACTATCTGTATGTGAAGCACCCCCTAAACAGCCTAAACGAAGAACAAATTTTTGGCCACATATCTTATAACGAAATAGCTGAAAAGAATTTCGTGTATCAGAAAGTCTATAGGCAGAAGGGTGATTCTATTGGATGGAAAATATCCAGCAATAATAGAGTCGGTTGTTTTGTTGTTAGTGGCACAGAAGAAAAAGAACTCTTCGACAAACAAATGGCTGTAATAAAGAACATGGAAATCTATGATATAGACAACAATCCTATTATGCGGAAAGATTTCTACTAATTATTTCTTATGCCTTTCGCAAATAAACGAGTGAACTCTTCAGCATTTGTGTTTTTTCAATTTGTGATATGATAGAACTAACGACGCCATTTCATCAAGTGGAAATTGCAAGTTTGAAAGTTGGCGAAATCGTATCCATATCTGGTTTCATCTATTGCGGTCGTGACGCGGTTTTGCCCCGCATCTGCAGGGAAATAGAGGAAGGGGTGTGGAAAAAGCGCGGTATAGACTTGGAAGGTGGAGTGATATTCCACACGGCAGTCAGTCCCGCAGGTGTCGGACCAACTTCAAGCAACAAATTAGAGATAGAAGGAAGTTTCAAGACTCTTTCAGAAGCCGGGGTGAGGATGCACCTCGGCAAGGGCGCCATCAAACCAGAAACGGTGAGCATGCTCAGGGACAACAATTCGGTATTTGCTATTATTCCACCAGTTACTGCCCTTTTGGAGAACCAGACGTTGGAGAGGGAATGTGTGGCATGGCCTGAACTTGGAATGGAAGCACTGTATAGAATCAAAGTCAAGAAATATCAAGCGATTGTTGCAGCCGCACAAGGAAGAAGCATATATGAATAGTATTATAGATAAAGTCGCCGACTGCCTCGTCCGTTCAGGCTCTTCTTTTCGTGAAGATCAAAAAGCGGCGTACCGAAGTGCCATAGCCAGCGAGAACAACGAGCATTCCTGCTGGGTTATGCGACAAGTCCTTGACAATGCACTGGTCGCAGAGGAAAGGCGAAGCCCCCTCTGCGATGATACAGGAATTCCCCACCTCTTCCTTGAGGTGGGTTGTAACCACCAAGTGAGCGGTGAATTATTGCAACAGATAAGGGACGGCGTGGTTGAAGGACTTAGACGTCTTCCTGGTCGTCCAATGGCCATCAAGGGCAATGATTATGAACGAATTGACCAGAGCGGCGGGCTGGATGAAGACAGCGGTGCATTGGCGCCTTCGCCCATTCTGATCAAGCCTGTGGACGAGGATATCTTGCGTCTTACCATACTAATGCTGGGAGGCGGCCCTGCCATCCGAGGCATAACCCAGCGGATTTTCCACAAGCACAGTGTGGATGTAGTGGTTGACGAGATAGTGAACCGCGCCATTCCTGCAGTCAGCCAGTTAGGGTGTTCACCTTGTACATTGGCTATCGGCATCGGCCGCAGCCAGTTCGAGGCGACCAGCCTGATGATGGAGGCTATGGCGTACGGTGATTATAATGTCCAAAGCGACTTGGAAAGCCAAATTACAACAAAGGTAAACGAAACCAACATCGGAGCGTTAGGGCTTGGAGGCAACCACTCTGTATTGGCGACCTTCGCCAAGGTCGGGCCCCAGAGGGCCAGCGGAGTGAGAATTGTGGCTATCAGACCATGTTGTTGCTTTGAACCCAGAAGAGCGACAGTGGATCTTTAATGTCGACAAAGGGGATGGGGATAATAACTATAAAGGGGATTTCAATCCTTTTCCAACCAAAGATTAGGTTTGTCCCAATTATGCTGTTTTTTGCACTCAGTGTAAGTTGTGCAGAAGATGACATTGCTGATGACCCCTATTATTCCAGTATGAACTATGTTGTTTTTACAAAAGACTATTATAAGGCTGTTGCTAATGACACGACTTCTGTTTGTATAAACTGGAACCATCCGGCTTTGGGCGAGATGCGGAAGAGAGCGAAGGCGATTGGGAATATTAAATGGACTCCCAAGGGAGTTATTCCCAACAACAATGGTGTCTTTTCAAAAGGAGTTGAATATACCGGTATCCCTTACTCGTCTGTCAAGGAGAAAGACAAGTTCATCGGACAAGATGTCTCGTTTTATACATTTTTGTCCGCCGTGAATAACCCGAGGAGTGTTTTGTACACTGAGGATGTTAGCCAGTTACCGTATCATGGAGTCAACTGTTCGGCCTATTATGGGACTGTATGCAGTGGTGCCGTCAATTATGCACTGGGGGTTGACCGTCCTTATAATTCAAGAATGTACGGTGCCTTGCCGTGTTTTAAGAGAGTGTCACAACAGGATCTGGAGCATACGGCTCCAGGTGACATTGTTTACTTCACCTACGGTCATGTGTTTCTGATAGCAGACATTATCAAAGACAAAGATGGTTCTGTCGGTTATGTGGATATTCTTGAAAGTGCGCCAAATGTAACTTCCTATAGGAGATACTCTTCTCAAGAAGTACAGAAACGCTTAGAAAAGTCTAAACATGTGATTTACAGATATGTGGATTTGGAAAAATTGACTATAGATCCTTCTCCATTTCCTGCAATGGAAGCCTTTTTAAATGAGAGGGCGGACAATGACGCACTTTCGCTCAGTCGTGGTGATAAAGTGACCTATAGTGAGGAAGACGTGTTAGTAAACGTGTTAGACGGAGGATATGACAGATTGGAAGTGTATAAAACTGATGTCATTGGTGACGTAAAGGTGAAAGAGATCGCTGTTGAAGGAACCCCAGATGTGGAACTTTGCGGATTGCCCCCTGGAAGTTACAGGGTTGTATTAACAAGACAGGACAGTTTGGTATCTGATGCTGTTTTGTTCGAAATCCTCCAGACAGATGTAACTGTTTCGTTGAGTGGTAAATATATCGATATCAGTTTCTATAGTGATAACGCTGTTCCAGAATATATCGTCTTTTGCAAAGAGAATGGCACCAAGGCCTTGGTCTCCGACATTACAGATGAAGAAAGGCAATCAGGTCATAAAGTGATTAAATCTGAGGTGAGTTTGGCTTCTCACTACTTAAAAGTTTTCTTTAGGGGAGAATATGGCCGAGTGTCAAACCCCATCATACCGCTGTAATAGTATTTTTAGTAAGCGTCAATAGAAACACAATTATTTGTTAATTATTAACAAACAATATTATTCCCCAGAAGGAATTAATACTTAAATGTTTAATAAATGTCACAAGATAGTCTAAGGAAGAAGACCGTTCGCGGTTTAGGATGGAGTGCAACCGACAATGTGCTTAAAATCGGCGTCACTTTTGTGGTGAGCATTGTCCTTGCGCGCCTTCTTACACCAGACGAGTATGGCCTTATCGGTATCTTAATGATTTTTATATCCGTATTCAATGCCATCGTTGATAGCGGTTTTACCAGTGCACTTATACGCAAACAAAATATTCAGGATATCGACTTCAGCACTGCTTTTTGGACTAACCTTGCATTGTCTGTTGTCATGGCATTGACGCTTTTCTTCTGCTCAGTGCCTATAGCAAATTTCTTTGGACGGCAAGAACTTGTGCCTTTGACAAAGGCCATGTCATGTGTTGTGGTTATTAACGCGTTTGCCCTTGTGCAACGTGCGAGAATGACCAAGAATATTGATTTCAAGACTCAGACCAAAGTTACTGTTATATCATCTGTTTTTAGTGGTGCAGTTGGCATCGGTATGGCCTTTTGTGGTTTTGGGGTATGGTCTTTGGTCGGTCAACAAATCAGTCTTCAGTTATCAACAACTATTTTTCTGTGGTTTTTCAACAGATGGTTGCCACAGTTGCAATTCAGTAAAACGAGTTTTGTGGAGATGTGGTCTTTTGGATGGAAGTTACTGGTCAGTTCTCTTATTGACACCACCTGGCAGGAAATCTATCAAGTGGTAGTAGGTAAATGCTATAGTCCTGCGACTTTAGGCCTATACACACGCGCCAAGCAATTCAGCCAACTTGCTTCAAGTAATCTGACAACAATCATTCAACGTGTCAGTTTTCCTGTTCTCAGTAGTATTCAAGATGACAAAGAGCGTTTAAAATCCGCTTATCGTCGAGTTATTCGCTCCACTATGTTGCCGACTTTTGTATTAATGCTTGGTCTGGTTGCCTGTGCGAAATCTATGATATTGGTACTCATCGGTGAGAAATGGATAGAATGTGTACCTTTGCTTCAGTTGATAAGCCTCACAGGAATGCTTTACCCACTACATGCCATCAATTTAAACATGCTAAAGGTGCAAGGGCGAAGTGACCTCTTTCTCAAATTGGAGATTATAAAAAAAACAATTGGTATAGGACCTTTACTGCTCGGAATCTTTATCAGTATTTATTGGATGCTAATAGGGACTTTTATTATCAGTTGCATCAATTATTATTTAAATGCCTATTATTCAGGACCTTTTCTTGGTTATAGTATTAAGGCGCAACTCAAGGATGTCCTGCCGTCTTTTGCCGTAGCAATAGTTATGGCTATACCTGTTTATTTGGTTGGGCTTCTTCCGTTGTCGCCTTTTATTCTGTTTCCTATACAATTGTCAGTCGGGGCAGTTCTGGCAATTGTGATATCAGAAAAAGCTAAGTTGCCAGAGTACTTGGAGATCAAAAAAATGGCCATACCTGTATTAAAAAAGAGGTTGAACAAATAAGTTGGTAAATACTCCCTGTTTCCAAAGGCAGAACTCATAATACAAATAATAGACACCAAATTGTTCAAAAATTTCAATTATTCATATCACAGTATTATGCAAACTGACATAAAAAAAAGCGATTGCTTAATTACTCAGCCACAGCGAGATTATATGGTTTTGGTGCGTTGTTTTACGTATAATCATTCACAATACATAACGGACGCCCTCAATGGTTTTGTGATGCAAAAGACAAACTTTCCTTATGTTTGTCTCATTGTGGACGATGCCTCTACAGATGGAGAGCAGAACGTAATTATGGATTTTCTACAAAAGGAGTGCGACATCGATTATGCAGAGAGAACTGAGACTGGCGATTATTTGCGTATTAAGGCTCCTCATAAGACGAATTCTAATTGTACGCTAGTAGTTTTTTTTTTGAAAGATAATCATAAATCTCAGAATAAAGACAAATACGTATATGTTAAACCATGGCGCAGTCTCTGTAAATATGAGGCATGGTGCGAAGGTGATGACTATTGGACAGAGTCAAGAAAGTTGCAGTTGCAAGTGGATTTCATGGAATCACACCCCGAACATTCATTATGCATACATGCCTACCGTCAGGATTTATTTCATGGTAATAGCATTGTATCAAAAGAGATTCATAAATACAGCTCTGATGTGGAGATTATTCCAGATAAAGATGTGTTTAATTACAGAGGCATGTTCAGCGCTACAGCATCTATGCTTTACAGGACATCAGCAAGAGATAATTATCCCGAATGGGCAAAAAAAGCACCTGTAGGTGATCGCCCACTAAAATTTGTGCTCTTTTCTCGTGGACATATCGCATATCTAGATAGAATGATGAGCGTATATCGTATAGGGGTCCAAGGTTCGTGGACTAATAGGATAGCAAGGAATCATAAAGAAGAGAAAAAAACACGTGAAAAATTCATACAATTGTTAAATGATTTTGATGAATGGACTAATAGGAAGTATCACAATTTGACAAAAAGTACTATTATCAAATATAGAATTCTATGCAAGATTCGTGATGTCCGTTATTTCTTTCACAAGTTGCTTTCTCTACCTTAGAACGTGCTTCTAACACAAAAGAGTCATAGATATTCGGTTGAATATCGGCAAATATGTTTGAAGTCCAATTCGATGTTTGTAATTGTGTTTTTATATGAAATATGCAGTAGTGACTGGTGGCACCTCAGGCATCGGTCTTGGGGTCGCTACAATGTTATTGAGTAAGGGCTATTATGTTTTTGCCACATACGTGGGCCCCGAATTCAAGGAGAAAATAGAGAATTTTGAGGCCATCTATACAGACCAAAGTTCAAGAGAAGAGGTCTATCGTTTCATCTCATATATGAAAACTAAGACCGACCATTTGGATTGCCTGGTTTGCAATGCAGGTATGACTATCCGTAAAAGCTTTACAGAAACGCTCGACAGTGACTGGGACAAGATGATGGAAGTGGCTGTTAACTCTCATTACATCATGGTTCGTGAGTTCTTCCCTATCATCCCGGCTGGTTCACGTATCCTGTTTACAGGCTCACAGATGGGGCTTAGCCCCCATGCCACAGTGTTGGCATACGGAGTGACAAAGGCTGCCATCCATGCACTGACCAAAAACCTAGTGAAGGAGTTTGAAGGAACAGGAACGACAGTCAATGCCATCGTTCCGGGATTCGTGGAAACACCTTGGCAGAAAGAGAAGCCAGAGCAAATCAAACAGAACATCTATAAGAAAACAGCCATCCACCGTTTTGCATTGGTAGATGAAGTCGTGGATGCCTACCGTTTTTGCATTGACAATCCATTCGTTAATGGAAGCCTCATCGAGGTTAACGGTGGATATAGTTATAAGTAAAGGAAAAAAACTCATTATAATCATATTCATTTCTTTTAAATGAGCGAGAGCAAAATAATAGGCAAAAGCAAGGAGCTTCTTTCAAAGATTCCTTTCGGGGTGTCTTTATTGCGTCCTTTATATCATAAGTTTTTCAAACAGAGATTAATTGACAGACAGAAAAGAGTGTTTCAACAAAACGCTCTTTCCGTCATTTCTGATTTTCATGACTGCATGGAAGATTGTGGACATTTTTACACTTTGGCATTTGGAACTATGCTTGGTGCTGTCAGAGAAAAAGGGTTCATCAAGCATGACTTTGACATTGATGTCTATATGTGGTCTGAGGATTATAGTCAGGAAATACAAAAAGATTTAGAGGAAAAGGGATTTCGACTTGTTCAGAGTTTTGTGGTTGATAATGGGGTGTCTGGCCGCGAAGAGACGTATGAGAAAGACGGTGTGGGTATAGATATTTTCTATGTTTATCCTGCAGTTGAGCAACTTCCTTATTGTTGTGACTTCCTTACTACCCCTGACTGCATTACGTTTGAGATTGAGATGAAGAAATATGGTGGTGTGGTTTGTCGTAGGTTGGAAATGCCTTTTGAGAGAGAAAGGGATTTAACTGATTTTGAAAATATCAGACTCTATATCCCTAAAAACGCCCAGAAACTGCTCGCTTTTCGTTATGGCCCCAATTACATGATTCCTAACCCCAATTGGACTGTTAGTGGTTATGATAACCATTTTGTTGTATGGAAGGAAAAAAAGGGAATTTATAAACAATTCAATTGAGACTATATGCATACTGTATATATGCCAAATTATGCAGATAACCTCATTAGTTTTCTTCTGCTTAATATATCTTTTGTTATAGCATATTTGGCTTTTAAGCGGAATGGACGTATTAAAGAAGTATGTTTTGTATATGTACTATTTTGCGTTTTTGCTTTTTGGAGTTCAGATACTGCCTCATACGAATGGATGTTCAGTCAACATAATATATCTTATTATAAAGAGCCTATTTATTATTATATCAGTCTTTTATGCTTCGACTCTTATTATATTTTCAGAACACTTATCTGGGGAACAGCAACGATGTTATTCTACTATACGGTTAGAAAATTCAAACTTAACCGGTCTGTGGCCTTTTTCGTTCTGACATATTTCTTCCTTTTGACATTTTCTTATGCGAGAGCTTCTTTGGCTATGTCAACCTTTCTGTATGGAATGTCTTTAGTCTTGAACAACAGAAATTCCAAAATGATTTTGGTAAAAGGGTTGGTTTTTATCTTATTAGCTCCATTTTTCCACAGAAGTTATTATGTGATTGTAGCGATAACTCCATTTTTATTTTTCAGAATAAATAAAAAAGTTGTTCTGTTCATCCTCATGTTATCCCCGTTATTTGCCAGATTAATTCAGTCAATTCTTCAATTATTTTTGGATTCACAAATAGAATTTGGTGAAAATATGGATAATTTCTCTGATAGCGTTCAAGATTATGCAGGAAATGAAAGCCATTGGCAAATGAACTGGAAATTCATGCTTATAACAATCATGCATCAAATATCTTATTATTTTACTTTAGTCACTATCTTATATCTCTATTTCAAGAATAAAACCAATATCCTCTTCGACAATAGGATGAGGAAAATGATTACACTAATTGTTGTAATTATTATTATTTCAACTATATTTACAATAAATGGAGTCAGTAACCATTTTTCAACTATTGTAGGATACAGATTTTTGTATATGACATCATTGCCGATTGTAGTGGTTCTAACTTATATGTATATGCGTAGAATTATGTCCAAAAAGTTGCTGCTTCTAAATTTAGCTCTCCCTTTTCTATACGCAGAATCGTTTTTTATTGGCAAATTGTTGAAAATACCTGTGTTCTGGTAATATAATACTTGAGTCAAAAATGAAAATCCTTTTAATCAACAACTGTCATTATCGCAAAGGCGGTTCTGAAGCCGTGTATTTTAATACAGCGGAATTGTTGAAGAGCCATGGGCATGAAGTAATATTCTTCAGCAATAAGCGCGACATGAACTTGCCATGCGAACAGTCGAAATATTTCCCAGAAATGGGTGGTAATATGAAGCAGATGATCAGTTTTTTCCATAACTCGGAAGCTGCTCGCAATCTTGAACAATTGATAGAGGCTGAGAAACCTGATATCGCTCATGTGCATTTATTTTGGGGAGGCTTATCACCTAGTATCTTCAAGGTGCTGAAGCGCCACAACATTCCACTTGTACATACAGCTCACGATTACCGGCTTGTCTGTCCTGGTTACACCTTCAAAGACGGAAGTGGAGCCGAATGCGAAAGATGCAAGAGATGGAATTATTATGAATGTGCATTACATAAATGCTCCAGAAACAGTGTCCTTCCCAGCATTATTATGGCTACCGAGATGTATACTCGACAATTATGGCGTAATCCCCTAAAGAATATTGATGGGTTCATCTTTGTAAGTCATTTTTCTGAACATAAGCATATAGAACACCACTGCGAATATAAAACAGCAAGGCATATTGTGCTCTATAATTACACTCGCCCTTCATTGTCGCCTGCCATTGGTGATAAAGAGGATTATTTCCTGTTTTATGGCAGATTGTCGTTTGAGAAAGGTATCCCAACTCTGCTCAAGGTATTTGACAAACACCCAGAACTGAAACTCAAGGTTGTGGGTAATGGAGCTCTGGCCGAAGATTTGAAGAATAATTATAAGGGCGTGGATTTCCTTGGCTATAAAACTGGTGAAGAACTATTTGACCTTGTTCGTAAAGCGCGTTTTGTTTGCGTTCCTTCTGAATGCTTCGAGAACAACCCTATGACCATTGTTGAAAGTTATAGTCTCGGAACGCCTGTAATAGGTTCTGCAATAGGTGGAATACCAGAAATCATCAATGATGGCCAAACAGGATATCTTTTTTCAACTGGCAATGTGGCAGAGTTGGAAAAGACTATTGTAAAAGCTGCGACCATAAAGGATGATGATTATAGATTGATGTGTCAGAATGCATACAAATTCTATGAGGGTAATTTCACAGAAGAGGAACATTATAAAAGACTTATTTCCTTTTATGAAGAAGTTTTGGAAAGCAAAAGAGGCCATAACTCATAACCACAGACTATAACATCTTTGACAGAATATGCATCTACATCTGATTTCTGGATGAGATGCCTTTTATAGGAGAATTATCAATTTAATAAAGTCATTATACAATCGATTATGGATGGATCAATTATCGTCACATATCGTTGCCCCATGCGTTGCAAGATGTGTAATATCTGGGACAATCCGACGAAGAAATCAGAAGAGTTCAATCCTGAAATTCTAAAAAAACTGCCTCATATGGAGGCTTGCAACATCACGGGGGGTGAACCCTTCGTAAGGGAAGACATTGAGGAAATCGTGAAAATCCTTGAGACCAAGGCAGATCGTATAGTTTTCTCTACAAGTGGTTTTTTCAGTGACCGCATCATAGAGATGGCGAAACGACATCCCAATGTAGGATATCGTGTTTCTATAGAAGGACTGAGTTGCAAGAACGATGAGTTGCGCGGTCGTCAAGGTGGATTTGACAAGGGATTGAAGACCCTTCTCGAATTGCGGCGAATGGGAATCAAGGATATAGGGTTTGGCATTACTGTAAGTAACAACAATTCGGAAGATATGCTCAATTTGTACGAATTGAACCGCAATCTTGGTATGCAATTTGCTACAGCATCGTTTCATAACTCTTTCTATTTCCATAAAACCGACAATGAGGTGACAAATAAGGACGAGGTGTGCCAGAATTTCGATGAACTGATACAACGGTTGATGCACGAAAAGCATCCTAAAAGTTGGTTCAGGGCTTTCTTTAACCTTGGACTAATTAATTACATTCACAATGGTCGTAGAATGCTGCCATGTGAAGCGGGTAACGAAAATTTCTTTGTGGATCCATTCGGCAATGTGTTGCCTTGTAACGGTATGGAGGAGAGTGTATGGTTTGACACCATGGGCAATCTTAATGATCAGTCCTGGGATGAAATCTGGAATGGGGAGAAAGCACGAGAGGTTCGTGAGAAGGTTGCTTGTTGTCCGAAAAGTTGTTGGATGATAGGTTCTGCTAGCCCTGTGATGCGCAAGTACATCAAACACATTTTGCCTTGGGTGGTGAAGAATAAACTAAAGGTAATGCGTGGTGGAAAAGTCGACACCCATTGTATACCCTTTTATCATGTGGGCAACAATGATAAGCAAGGCTTACGTGAAGGTGTGGGAAATCCTGATCAGAATTGCGAATGATAAAAGAAAGGATGACTAGTCATAACTCTTATCTTTCACAAAAGACATTCTATCATAAAGATAATCCTAATGGATAAAGTAGTACTAAATACAGGTCGAAAAAAAATTAATTGGATTCTGATTCTTCAGGGTTGGGCCATGCTATGGGTTGTTATAGGGCATTCTACGATAGGAAGCAAGGATTTATGGCCAGAATACGCAAGGGTGCTTTTCAAATTTGCCTATTCGTTTCACATGGCTTTGTTCATGTTTACATCAGGATTCCTGTTTTTCATGACTCGTTTAGCTGTAGAGAAATGGACTTATAAGGCTATCATTATCGACAAGGCAAAACGGCTTTTAATCCCTGGCTTGGTTTTCTTTCTTGTTGCATTGGGTCTGAAATTAGCTTTTCCAGAAGAGATGACAAGAAAGGTTGAGCTTGGTGCTCATGAGCTCTTACGAATGGTCTTCTTTCCATATAAAAATCCATTCAGGGAAATGTGGTTTATTGCTGCCTTATTTTGGATGTTTGTCTTAACCCCTATATGGAAATGGACGCTTGGCGGAAATGTGAGAACAATCATCATGTTGATGTTTTTGATTCCCTTACACTTATACTATCCTCATCATCCTTATATGGGTATTCTTAGCATAGGAGACTTGTGTAATTATGCAATTTGGTTCTTTGGGGGGATGTTAATGAGTAAGTCTGGAATTGTAAATAGCATCATCAATAGAAATATGCCGTGGATGCCTATTGCGGTAGGAGCAACTCTTTATGCAATTGGATATTTGTTCAATCCTTTTGGAATGAAAGCCGGTGGGATTATTATGTCTATAGGCCTTTCTTTGGTTATAGACAAATACATTCCATCCATGTTCAAGGGATTCAGAAACTACACTTATCAAATTTTCTTGATGGGCATCTTCTGCCAATTCTTAGTGAAAATAATATATTCACATGTCCATATGCCATACCTTATAGCATATCTACTTTGCATTGTGGTAGGCCTTTATATCCCTGTGTTGATTTCCAAGATTCTGGAAAAAACAAACAACTCATTCCTGCTTTGTTGTGTGGGTTTAAAGAAAAGATCGTAGAGTCATGAAAGAGCGGATTCCTCAACTGGACTTCCTGAAAGGCGTGTTCATCCTGCTGATGGTCACATTCCATCTTTCCCTCATTGACCCAATGTGGAAAAAAGCTGTCTACACTTTCCACATGTCAGCTTTCCTCATCATCTCTGGTTACCTGGCTAATGTGGAGAAAAACCTCAAGGATTTCACCAAGGGCATTCTCAGAATACTCGTGCCTTATCTCCTCTTCGAGTCCCTTTATCTACTCATGGTCTTCTTCCTCGGAAAAACCATGCATACGACATGCTCAATACGCGAACTGACCGTCCTCAGCTTTATTGACAGCATCGCAGAGCATCCTATTGGGACATACTGGTATCTACACACACTGCTTATCTGCACTTGTGTCTATTATATTGTATACAAGGCTATGAAGTTGACGAAGATGACGGCCATGATTATCGCAGGCCTGGCGCTTTATGGGCTGTCTGTTCTGCTCACGGGCTTCAAGTGGTCAAATTCCATCTACTTCCTCATAGGCGTCTGCATCATGAGAAGCGGCAGAAGCTTCACAGAAACGATTCCCGCCTCAGGCTTTGCCGTGTTGCCTCTATGCATACTCTTAGCTTCGCCTAACAATTATGTGAAAGGGTCCTTGGCTGGTGTCTCAATCACATTGCTGGTCATCAGCCTATTGCTTTTCTTTTTTAAGTATTCCACTGAGAATATCAGAAGGTTCTTCTGCTACTTGGGGCACAACTCCTTGGCAATTGTCGTTTTCTCCCCGATTTTCACTGTGGCCACCAAACTATTCATACCCTTTTTCCGTTTTGACCCGACTCCTCTATGCTTCCTCGCATTCTCTTTGTCATTTGTCGTGACTTGCAGCCTTTTCACAGCATGGCTGTTCGATAAAATCCATTTAAGCAGATTAATTTTCCTTAAGAAAAGGATTCACGTGGATTTTTAAGCTGAGAAATAGATGCTACATTTAAAGGAAAGATTCAAATAGCCCAAAGACATAGTTCATCTCATCAGAATCATCATACACACACATCATCATGACAACATTCAAACGTAATATCCTGATTACCGGCGGAGCCGGATTCATCGGCAGCCACGTGGTGAGGCTCTTCGTCAACAAGTACCCCGACTACCACATCGTCAACCTCGACAAACTCACCT
>Ga0247609_10001901_pt1 | contig 23326 bp, 10 predicted proteins | sample 172DNAGHGlowgp2_FD_193487 | JGI IMG/M metagenome (GOLD analysis project Ga0247609, IMG submission 193487) | Sheep rumen microbial communities from Palmerston North, Manawatu-Wanganui, New Zealand - 1728 DNA GHGlow gp2 | ecosystem: Host-associated > Mammals > Digestive system > Stomach > Rumen ...
AGGTTGACGGTATCGGCGATATCTGGGCATCCGGCATTGCAGTGAACCCCAACGATCACAGGCTTTACATCGTGTTCCCCGATGGCGGTGGTGGCGGCATTGGCCTCATCGGCGCCGACAGCATTGCCGGCCCCTGGACGAACCCTGTTTCGGGCAACAAGAAGCTCATCAACAACTGGGGTGGCGGTATTTCGGACTGCGACGGCATCGGCTGGTGCTTTGACCCGGCAATCTTCTTCGATGACGACGGTACGGGCTACTTCACGTTCGGTGGCGGTAGCAGCGATAGCCGCCCGGCGAACAACAACAACAACGACATTTTTAACATCTACAAGCTCAACAAGGACATGAAGGGCTTTGATGTGAGCACCAAGACTCACCTGAAGATTGGTGGCCCGAAGGCGATGGAAGCCTCGTACATCCACAAGTACAAGGGCAAGTACTACCTGAGCTACAGCACGGCCGATTTGCGCATTGCCTACGGCATGTCGAACAACCCGATGGGTCCCTACGAATACAAGGGTATCTTCATGGGGAACCCAAACATTGGTGGCCAGAATATTAACGCGAATAACAACAACCATCATGGCATTGCCGAATTCAAGGGCCACTGGTACGTTGCCTACCATGACCGCCGTATCGCGAACGGTTACGATGGCCTCGAAAAGATTCCTGCCGACGACGGCAAGGCGAATCCGGCGCCCGCATACCACCGCAGCGTAAGCGTCGATGAATTCTATTACAATGGCGATGGCACCATGAAGGAACTGACCTTCACGAAGGAAGGTCCGAAGCAGATTGAAAACTTTGATCCGTACGACTGGTATCCGGCACTCACGAGCTCCAAGCAGAAGGGCATCCGCAGCCGTTCCAATTGGGCTCCGGGTAAGGTCGCCGAGCACCTGTTGCTTCCGCTTTCTACGAAGGAATCCTGGATTCGCGTGAGTGGGGTTGACTTCGGTACGGCTGCCACCGGTTTCGTGGTGCAGGCTGCAAGCACTGCCGACGGCGACAAGATTGAAATCCACACGGGTTCTGCGACGGGCACGCTCGCCGGCACCTGTGCCCTCAAGAATACCGGCAACAAGAATACCTTCGCCGAGAACAAGTGCGAAGTCGAAGGCCTCAAGGGCATCGTGGAACAGGTGTTCCTCGTGTTCAAGGGCAGCAGGGATTCTACGATGGCTATCAAGGCCTGGGGCTTTGAAGGGAGCGGTTCTACGCCTCCTGAACCGCAGAAGCCGTACGATGGCGAAGCTATCAAGCTTCCGGCCAAGATTGAAGCCGAAAACTACGACATTCCGGGCACTGGCCGCGGTGGCGATGTTGACTCTTACAGCGATTCCGAAGGCGAAAACCAGGGCGATGCCGATTTCCGTACCGATGAGGGCGTTGATATCGTGGCAGGCGGCACTGGTAAGGCTATCGGCTACACGGCTGCTGGCGAATGGCTTGAATATACCGTCGATGTCCCGGCTGACGGCGAATATGCAATCAAGGCTTCTGCCTCCACTGGCATGGAAAATGGCGCCAGCTTCTGCTTGCTGCTCGACGGCAAGACCCTTATCGGTGATACAATCAAGGTGGAACAGACTGGCGAAGACTGGAGCGTCTATAAGGAATTCAATGGCGGCAATGCGACGCTGACCAAGGGAACGCACGTTATCCGCTTGCTCGTTACGGGCGACAACGTAAACGTGGACTGGTTCTCTTTGGGCGAAGTTTCGTCGACCATCTCTCTCCACGCTACGGAGTTCCGCGTGGCATCTGGAAAGGCGTACGAAGTGTACAACCTGGCAGGAAAGCGCATTGGAACCGTAGACCTCCTTGAAACTACTGCCGCAGAATCGCTGAAGGCAGCCGGATTCAAGCAGGGCGTGTACATGCTCAAGCAAAAACAAGGAAACAAGAAGTTTATGGCGACTGTCGCCAAGTAGCGGCAAGCCAAAAAGGAATCCCTAAACACCGCACATCCAAACCGACGCTTTTTCGGCGTCATGAAAACGCCCTGGGGCCCATAGTCCTGGGGCGTTTTTCCGTTTTTGGGGGGATATGGTCATTGCCAAAACGTCAAAGGAAAAAAAACATGAAAATGGAGGTTGCTGTGCGATTAGTTTATTTTCTTATTATCCGCAATGAAGCGGGATGTTTGGAAAAAAAGGTAAGTGTATGAGAAATGTACATGGAACAATGTTGATGTGCTGCGCTTTTTGGGCAGTATCATCGTTCGCATCGACGGTCAATGTCGATGTCACTGAAGAGCACCAGGTCATTCGCGGTTTTGGCGGCATGGTGCATAACGAATGGCAGGGCGGTGGCGGCCTTTCCGATGCCGACGCTAAACTTGCTTTCGGTACGGGTGATGGTCAAATTGGTTTGAATACGCTTCGCATTCCGGTGTATGCGAACTCCAATTCGTTTAACAAGGAAGTGAATGCCGCGAAGTCTGCTAAAAAGTACGCCGGCGACGACTTTATCTTGTATGCGACTCCGTGGACTTCTCCGTATGCGGGTGCTAACCAGCACATGTCTTCGTCGAACTATCAGAAGTATGTGGACCACCTGAATAGCTTCAATGACTACATGAAGAATCAGGGCGTTCCCCTGTACGCTATCTCCATCAGTAACGAACCGGACTGGTGCGGTGAATGGGCTTGCTGGAGCGCCGACGAGATTTACAACTTCACCAAGGGCTATGCCGATAAAATGCGCAAGAACGGCGTCAAGGTGATTTCGACGGAATCGTTCCGCTACGACAAAAACCTCTACAACAAGGTGTTGAATGACGCCAACGCCCTCAAGAACTGGGACATTCTCGGTGCGCACTTCTACGCAAGCGACAGAAGAACTGGGGACGATTTCTTCCAGTATAGCCTTGCAGACCAGAAGGGTGTGGAACGCTGGATGACGGAACACTACACCGAAAGCCAGGGAAGCGGCAACTACTGGCGCACGGTTACGAATACGGGTGACCAGGCAAACCAGAACAAGCGCGATACCGTGAACGCCATGGATGTGGCTTACGAAATCCACCGCGCCATGGTCGTGGGTAATTTCAATCAGTACACCTGGTGGTACATCCGCCGTTGCTACGGCCTTATCATGGAAAAGGACTTCGGCAACAAGCTCCAGGTTTCGAGCAACGAAATTGGCAAGGTCTCCAAGCGTGGTTACGTGATGAGCCAGTTCGCGCGCTTTATCCGCCCGGGTGCTGTGCGCGTGGGTGCAACGGCAAAGCCCGAGGCGAACCTGTTTGCGAGCGCCTACAAGAGTGCCGGTGGTGACTCCGTAATCGTGGTGCTCGTGAACCGCGACTACCAAAAAGACAAGGAAGTGACCATCAAGGTGCAAGGCGCCGATGTCCAGACCTTCCACATGTACACCACTAGCGAAACGAAGAACGCCAAGGACGAAGGCGAAGTCGAAGTCAAGAATGGCGAAGTGACAATCAAAATGCAGTCTGGTGGCAACAACTTCAAGGACTGCATCGTGACCCTCGTTGGCATTGGCACTCCGGCTGACCCCGTACCGCGTGAACCGTTCAACGGCAAGGCTTTCGATTTGCCGGGCAAGGTGGAGGCCGAACTGTTCGACAAGCCGGGTACCGGCAAGGAAAACAAGACCTACAGCGATGCTGATTCCGATAACCATGCCTGCACCGACGAAGGCAAGACTGCCGAATGCAACGACTTGCGCGAAGGCACTGGCGTTGATGTTTACAAGAAGGCGACGGGATATGTGGTGGGCCACAACCAGGAAGGCGAATGGCTCGAATACACCGTGAACGTGAAGGAAGCTGGCGACTACACGATGGCTGCTTCCGTGGCAACGGAGAATTCGACTGCGGCCTTCACGCTATCCGTAGATGGCGCCGTTGTTGCCGAAGTGCCGGTTTCCGGGACTAGCTGGGATGAATTCAAGGACGTGGAAGCTACCGTTGCCCTCCCGGCCGGCGAACACATCCTCCGCATGACGGTGACGGGCTCCTGGTTCGATGTGGACTACTTTGACTTTAAGAAGCCCGGCTCTACGGTGCGCTTGGCCGGCGCGCGCATGCAGACAGGGTTTACGGCCGGTTCGTACGGGGTGTTCGACCTGAACGGCACGTTCGTTGGCAACGTGGAATTGCAGTCTGCCGGCGAGATGCGCCAGAAGACCCAGGGCATGGTCCAGAAGGGCGGCATGTACGTGCTGAAGTCCCATGACGGATCCCGTATGTACCGTGTTTCCGTGGCAAAATAGCCTACGTTAGCTAAAAGAACTTATTCTCCTCACACTACCTAAAACGCCCTGCTTCGGCAGGGCGTTTTTTTCAAAATTGGGGGCCGGATTATTGACTTTTTATCCATAGGAAAAGCGCAATTTTACATTATTTTGGCGTTTTTTAGGGTAATTTTAAGAAAAAGCAAGGAGTGTGCAATGGATGTAAAAATGATATCGAGATTTCTGACCCCGGCGTTATGGCTGGTGGCCGGACTTTTTCTGATGGTGACGCTCGTGAATGCGGCTCCTAATCCCAATTTCCACATCTATATCGCCTACGGCCAGTCCAACATGGCGGGTAACGGCGAAATCGTTCCTGCCGAGGACCAGGCTACAGACCCTAAGAATTTCTTGATGCTTGCTTCGCACAACGCCAACGCAAGCCAGCGTAGCGGTCGCACCACCCAGTCTATCGAGACGGGCAAATGGTACCCCGCAATCCCGCCGATGTTCCACCCCTTCGAAAACCTTTCTCCGGCAGACTATTTTGGCCGCGCCATGGTGGATTCCTTGCCGGGCGTTACCGTGGGGATCATCCCTGTGGCAATCGGTGCCGTAGCCATCAAGGCTTTCGACAAGGATCAGTACCAGGCTTATTTCAGTTCTGCTGCAAGCTACATCCAGAGCTGGGCAAAGGACTACGATTCCAATCCTTACCAGAGAATTGTGGACTTGGGCAAGAAGGCCAAGGAAGTGGGCGTTATCAAGGGCTTCATTTTCCATCAGGGTGAAACCGATGGTTCTGGCACCGAATGGCAGAACAATGTTTACAAGACTTACAAGGACATTGTAAACGCTCTTGAATTGGACGAAAACGAAGTTGCCTTTGTTGCAGGCGAAATGATGAACGACCCCACGGGTAACTCCGGCCAGGGCAGCTGCTGCAGCTCTAAGAACGGCGGTATCGCCCAGCTGAAGAGCAAGTTCAAGAAATTCGGTTTGGCCTCTTCTCAGGGCCTGAAGGGTAACGGCAAGGACCCTTACCACTTTGGTCGTGCAGGCGTGATTGAACTCGGTCGCCGCTACTGCTCTGAAATGCTCAAGTTGATCGACAAGACGATTGACCCCAATGCTCCGGCAGTGAACTTGGTGGACCCGAGCCAGTCTACCGTACCGGACGAACCGCCTGAAGAATACGGCCCGTATGGCGAAGCCCCCGCAAAGATTCCTGGCACCATTGAAGTCGAAGAATACAACAAGGGTGGTGCCGACAAGGGTTACTACGATTTGAGCAAGGGCAACGAAGGCGGCAAGTTCCGCAAGAACGACGTGGATATCTATCAGCCGAACATGGGCTTGGTCGTTGGCCACTGCCAGAAAGGCGAATGGCTCAAGTACACCGTGAAGGTCGAAACCGATGGCGATTACGAAATTTCTGCGCTCGTTGCCGGCGATAATGGTACGGGAAGCTTCAAACTCTATATGGACGATGCCGAGATTGGTACTGAAATTGCAAACGGGGGCGCGGGATTTGATTCGTTCTCCGTGGTGAGCGGCGGCAAGGCTACGCTTAAGGCGGGCGAGCACGAACTGAAACTTGAGATTACCAACGACTGGATTGATATTGACTATGTCGAGTTCAAGGAGGTTCCTTCTGAAACCGATAATCTGGTGACCTTGCACATGGAAAATCCTGTCAAGGAAAACAGTTTTGCAATCGTTGATATGCAGGGCCGCAAGCTCGCTGTGATAAGGGCCACAAACATGAACGAGGCTCTTGAAAAAGCAAAGAAAAATGTGACGAAGAACATTGTCTCGGGCGGGGTATATTTTGTAGTTTCTAATACGAAGGGCCAATCCCGGACCATGCAAAAGGTGGTAATCTATGAAAAGTAGTGAAATCGTTATCGTGAAGCAGATTGTGCTCATCATGGCGATTGCCGTGACCCTGGGCTTTATCTATGGTTAAACTTTTCTCCTAAACACATGACGCCCCGGCGAGAGCCGGGGTTTTTGCTATGCAAATTACCCCGTTCGCCTCGGTCATGTGCAAGCAAGCTTGCTCGCGACGCTCGGCTTGCCGGGGTATTTTCTTTTATTGACAAAAAATCCATAGAACGTTGGCTCCGGGCATAGGAAAATCTGCTTCCGGTAGATATTTTTTTGTAGAACAGGAGCCAATTATGGGATGTTTGAAAATTTTGGGCGCAGCCCTCGTTTGTTCGTGTGCAGTTTATGCCGCGACGGTCAATAACCCGATTATGTATGTCGATAGCCCGGACCCCTCCATTGTCCGCGTTGACGACGCCTATTACATGGTCACGACGACCATGCATTTTGCGCCCGGCGTGCCCGTCTTCAAGAGTACGGATTTGGCCCAGTGGCGCACGGTAGGGTATGCCTACCAGACGCTCACCAACAACGACAACATGAACTTGAACGGCGGCAAGGACGCCTACGGTAAGGGTTCCTGGGCATCGAGCATTCGCTACCACAAGGGATTTTTCTACGTGCTGACTCCGTCTTACACCACGAACAAGACGCACCTTTACAAAACCGCCGATGTGGAAAGCGGCCAGTGGAGCGAAGTGCAACTCCCGTTCTATCACGATCCGTCCCTGTTCTTCGATGACGACGGCACCGTTTGGGTGTTCTACGGCAGTGGCGACCAGATTAGCTACGTGCAGCTGAATGACGATGCAAGCGGCGTGAAGGCCGGCGGCAAGAGCGGTAAGCTCGGCGGCGTGAGCGTGAACCAGGTGACCGGTACCAGCAATTACTACGTGCAGCAGGAAGGCTCGCACATGGAAAAGGTGAACGGCGAATACTACCTGTTCACGATTTCTTGGCCGGCCGGCAAGAGCCGTAGCGAAATCGTTTACCGTTCCAAGAGCCTGCTCTCCGGTTACAGCGGGAGGTACTTCCTGTCTGATAACGGTGTAGCTCAGGGTGGCATTTTCGATACTCCCGATGGCAAGTGGTATGCCCTGTTGTTCCGCGATTCGGGCCCTGTCGGCCGTATGTCGCATTTGGTCCCGATGGAATGGAAGGATGGCTGGCCGGTTCCTACCAGCGGAAGCAAGGCCCCTTCGACGATTGATCTGCCGGAATCCCCGCTCCCGGGCTACGGCATGGTCACGAGTGACGATTTTGAATCTGGCGAACTTGCGCTTGAATGGCAGTTCAACCACAATCCCGACAACAAGAACTGGAGCCTCACGGCTAATCCGGGCTTCTACCGCATTACTACGGGCCGCACCGATAGCCGCGTGGTGAACGCGAAGAATACCTTGACCCAGCGTTCCTTTGGCCCCAAGAGTTCTGGCCGTACGCTCGTGGATGGTTCCGGCATGAAGGATGGCGACATGGCTGGCCTCGTTGCCCTGCAAGATGACAAGGGCTTTGTGGCGCTTGCTAAAGATGGCGGTAGCTACAAGGTGGTGATGTACACTGGAAACAAGGACGGCGAAAGACAGGCTGCAAGCCAGGCCCTTTCGGATTCCAAGGTCTACCTGCGAATCGATTTCGACCTGCCGATTGATCGCGGTACGGCCTACTTCTACTACAGCACCGATGGCAATACCTGGACAAAAATCGGTAGCGACGTGAAACTCAATTACGACCTCCACATGTTCGTGGGCGTGCGCTGGGGCCTCTTCAACATGGCTACCAAGCAGGCCGGCGGTTATGCGGACTTCGACTGGTTCAAGGTCGGTACCGACGTGAACGATGAAATTTATCTCGATGGCGCAGGTTCTGAACCTGTACCGCAGACTCCGTTCTGTGCCGCCGGCGAAAACTGCCCGGCAATTGCGCTCCCGGGCAAGATCGAGGCCGAAAACTTCGACGTGCCGGGCAAGGGCAAGGATGGTACATCTTACTATGACGGCGATTCCGAAAACCATGGCGACAGCGACTACCGCGAAGGTACCGGCGTTGACCTGTACAAGAAGGCGACCGGAATCATTGTGGGCTACAACAGCGAAGGCGACTGGCTCGAATACACGGTGAATGTGAAGACGGCGGGCGAATACACCATGTTCGCGGCTGTAGCTGCGGCAGGCTCTACCTCGAGTTTCAAGCTCTCGATGGACGGCAAGGACATTACCGAAGAAATCGCAGTGCCTGCGGCAAGTTCCGGCGAAGAAAACTACGACGACTACAACAAGGTGAAAGCCAATGTAACGCTCCCTGCGGGTGAACACGTGTTGCGCTTCACGGTTGTCGGTTCCTGGCTCGATATCGACTACTTCACGTTTGTATCTGGTGCAGATGCTACGGACCCTGAACCGATTGGCTCGACTGACTTTGCAAATGCAGTACGCCACGATGTGCAGAGCGCGCGGACCTATCGTGTGTATGGCCTAGATGGAAGTTTCCTCGGACGAATTAGCGCGAAGAACGCTGCGGAAGTACAACACCAGGTTCGCACGGTCGTGAAGCCCAAGGGCGCCTTCTACGTTCGTCCTGTACGCTAAAAAGAAACTCCTCCTGAGTGCTCCTATAATGCCTCCCGTGGCGATTGTCTCGGGAGGCTTTGCCAAAGCCCTTTTTACAAAATGACAATAGAATGTTTTTGGGGAGCGGAATTTCAATAATTCGGAGGAGTATATTAAGATAGGACAGAATGGTGTATGTTCCAAGGAGAAAAGATGTTTGGTATTAAGCTTATCTCGGCGAAGAAAGTCGCCGTCCTTACGGCGGCAATTCTCTCTATTGCCGCACTTCCTTCATTCGCAGACAACATAACTGTTGATGGCAAGAGCCGCAGCATGCTTGTGTATGCCCCCTCGGGTATCGAAAAGAACCGCCCGCTCATCATCCAGATGCACGGCATGAACCAGGATGCACCCTACCAGAAGAATGCCGCCAAATGGGAGCCCATTGCCGACACGGCGCGCTTTGTGGTGGTGTTCCCGAATGGCGAGAATAAGGCCTGGGATATCGGTGGTAACAAGGACCTCAATTTCATAAAGGCAATTATCAACGAAATGTATCAAAAATACGGGATTGATAAAAATCGTGTATATGTTTCGGGTTTCTCGATGGGCGGCATGATGAGCTACCATGTGGCAAACAAGATGGGCGACCAGATTGCAGCCATTGCGCCTGTGTCGGGTGGCGGTGGCGTGAATTCTCCCAAGCGCGCGATGCCGATTATGCATACGCACGGCACTACGGACGACGTGGTGAACTACAACAGCACCGTGAACACCCTCAAGGGCTGGGTAAACGCGCAGAAGTGCTCCAGCAATTCGCAGAAGATCAAGCCGTATCCGTCGACCAAGCCGGGCTCTGCCGCGTCGCTTGAAATCTGGAGCGGCTGCACCGATGGCGTCGAGGTGCGTTTGCTGACCATTGACGGCAAGGGACACTGGTACTCCATGGACGAAGCCGTGAGCGTCAACACGAGCGTAGAAATCTGGAACTTCGTGAAGAAATACTCGCTGGACGGCTCGAGCATTACGCCGCCCCCGCCCGCGATAGTGGTGCCCACCAACCGCGACAGCATCTTTAACGGCGGCTTCGATTCCAGTGCTGTGGCCTGGGACTTGCAGGTGCACGGCGACGCTGCTGCAACGGGTGATGTGAAGGATGGCAAGTACCAGCTGGCCATTTCTGCCGTTGGTACCGAGAATTATCAGGTGCAGCTTATCCAGCACGACCTGCACCTCGAAAAGGGGCAGTGGTACGAAATCAGTTTTGATGCGAGCGCGGGTGCAGCCCGCGCGCTTGAGGTGAACGTGGAACAGCACAACGACCCGTGGGCATCGTACCTCAAGGAAAAGCAGAATTTCGAAATCGGGACGACCTCGAAAACGTACGCGTTCAAGTTCCAGATGACGGCCGCGACCGATACCAACAGCCGTTTGAGTTTCAATGCGGGTGCCGCTACCGGTACGCTCACGCTCGACAACGTTAAAATCGCGAAAACGGAAGCCCCCGCCGATACGGGAACGACCGCCTTGCGCGGGGTACAGTTTATGCGCGAGCAGCCGACGGCATATGCCGTGTTCGATCTGCGCGGCCACAGGCTCGGGATTATCGAAATGCGCGATGCGACCGAGGCCGAAGCGCTCCTGCGTGCGGGCTACACGAAGGGGCTCTACCTCCTGCGTGGTCTGAAGGGCGAAAAAACGCTTCTAGTGCCCGTTTCCCGCTAAAAAACGCCATTTTTTCAAAGCGCGTCATTGATAAATAATCAATGACGTCTTCCCTTTTGAAGGGTGTTTTGTCGCTTTTGGGGAGTATTTTTACCATAGTCCTTTAAGGAGTGGCAAAGATGTTTGGATTGAAAAAGATCTCTATTGGTGGAGCTTTCGCTCTTGTTTCGCTTGGAATGGCCTCCCAGGCTTTGGCACATCCCGATAGTTTGGTGCTTACGCCCCCGCTGGGGTGGAACAGCTGGAACGTGTTCCACGAAAACATCAATGAAAAGCAGATTCAGGAAATTGCCGATGCGATGGTCAATTCCGGCTTGAAGGACGCTGGCTACATTTACCTGAACCTCGACGACAACTGGATGGATACCAAGCGCGATGCCCAGGGTAACCTCCAGAACAATCCGAAAACGTTCCCGAGCGGCATGAAGGCCATTGCCGATTACGTGCACGCGAAAGGACTCAAGTTCGGCCTTTATGGCGACCGCGGCAAACGCACTTGCCACCATTACAACAGCAACTGGCAAAGCGAAAGCGGTTCCAATGGTCACGAAGAACAGGATGCCAAGAAGTTGGCCGAATGGGGAGTTGACTACTGGAAGTACGACAACTGCGATTCAGATCCAAGAACCCAGGAAAAAGATTACACCGCTATGTCCAACGCACTTCGCAATTCCGGACGCGACATCGTGTTCAGCATTTGCATGTGGGAATACAAGGATTGGATGCCTAAAATCGCGAACCTTTGGCGTACCACGTTTGATATCGGCCCCGAATGGATTTCTACCTCCTGGTACCGCGGTGTCTATGAAATCATCGATGCCAACGATAAGTATTGGCAAATCGCAAAGCCCGGCCACTGGAACGACCCGGACATGCTCGAAGTAGGCAACCGTGGGCTCTCTTATGAAGAACAGCGCTCCCAGATGACGATGTGGTCTATTATGGCTGCCCCCATCATGATTAGTTCCGACGTGCGCAACATGAGCAACGAAACCAAGGAACTCTACCTGAACAAGGACATGATTGCCATCAATCAGGATTCCCTGGGCGTTCAGGGCCACCGCGTTTCTGACAAGCAAGGCAAGCAGGTTTGGACAAAGCCCTTGAAGAACGGCGACATCGCCGTGGCTCTCCTCAACAACAACTCTTCTACCCAGACCGTGGAATGCAACTTTGCAGACATTGGCGTAGAAGGCGAGGTGGAAGTTCGCGATGCCTGGAAAAAGAAGGACTTGGGTCCGGTTTCGCACGTTTCTATCGAGCTTCCGGCTCACGGCTCTGCACTCCTCCGCTTGGTTCTCAAGCCGGTTCCGCGCAAGCCGTTCAAGGGCGAGGCTCTCGCCATTCCGGGCAAGATCGAAATGGAAGACTTTGACGTGAACGGCGTGGGCCAGGGCAACACCACCTACAACGAAAGCGATACCGAAAACCACGGCGATAGCGATTACCGCCCGGGTACCGGTGTGGACCTTTACAAGAAGGCTACGGGAATCATCGTCGGCTACAACCAGGCCGGCGAATGGCTCGAGTACACCGTGAAGGTTGCCAAGACGGGAACTTACACGATGAGTGCCTCCGTTGCCTCTGCCAACAGCACTTCTGGCTTCAAGCTCTCCATGGACGGCAAGGACATCACTGAAGAAATTGCCGTGCCTGCTGCAACCTCGGGCGAAGACAACTACGACGAATACAATACGGTCAAGGCCGAAGTGAGCCTGACCGAGGGCGAACATATCCTCCGCTTCACGGTTACCGGCGACTGGATGGACATTGACTACATCGAGTTTGTTGAACCGGGAAGCACCGGACCGGGTACGGATGCTATTCGCCAGCTACTGCCCGCTGTTCGCGGCAATGCTTCTGCACCGCGCCTTGTCAAGACGGGCAATACGCTCTTTGTCGAGAAGAATGGCATGCGTTTCGACTTGACCGGTCACCGCCTCAAGTAAATCTTTCCATAAGAGTACTCTCCTGACAATGCAGGTTTCCCGTCGGCAAAGACGGGAAACTTTTTTTGTGCTTTTGGACTTTTGCAATCTTGTCAAAAGTAAAACTCCCGACGGGGTGGTTTTCGCCTATAATCGGGACTATTTTTTATATGGGTGCCTTGGTTAAGGGAAAGGATGGTATAAGATGTTTGGATTTAAGATGGAACGCTTCGCTTGCATCGTCCTCGCTGTTTTGGGGGGTGCTTTTTCGCAGGGCTTGGCGCAAGACGTGCTTTACCCTGACATGTTCGCGCTTGGCGACGTGCAGTTGCTTGGCGGGCCCCTGAAGGACCGTCAGGACTTGAACGTGGAAACCCTGCTCAGCTACGATACGGACCGCCTGCTTGCCCCGTTCTACGAAGAAGCGGGAATGCGTCCGAAGGCTTCCAAGTTCCCGAACTGGGCGGGCCTCGATGGCCATGTGCTGGGCCATTACCTGAGCGCCTTGGCGATGCATTATGCGGCAAGCGGGGATGAACTTATCAAGGAACGCCTGGAATATGTGCTGAGCGAACTCAAGACGATTCAGGACCAGAATTCCAAGGACAATAATTTCAAGGGCTACATTAGCGGCGTGCCCAATGGCAAAAAGATGTGGCTCAGCATGAAAAGCGGCAATGCCGGTGCGCAGAATGGCTATTGGGTGCCCTGGTACAATATCCACAAGCTTTATGCGGGCTTGCGCGATGCTTACATCTATGCGGGCTATGAACAGGCGAAAACGATGTTCTTGGCGCTTTGCGACTGGGGGCTTACCATTACGGGCGGGCTCAACGATTCCAAGATGGAATCCATGCTCGGTACGGAACATGGCGGCATGGCGGAGGTCTATGCCGATGCCTATGCGCTTACCAAGAATACGAAGTACTTGAACGAGGCCAAGCGCTGGAGCCACAAGTGGCTTTTGAATGCGATGTCGGCAAATAACGACAACCTCACGAATGTTCACGCGAACACGCAAGTGCCGAAGGTAGTGGGCTTTGCGCGTATCGCGGAACTTTCGGGGGACCAGACTTACGTGAAGGGCTCCGAGTATTTTTGGGACCGCGTCGTGAACAAGAGGAGCATCGCGATTGGCGGCAACAGTATTTCGGAACATTTCCCGTCTTTCGATAACCACAAGAAGTACGTGGAAGAGCGCGAAGGACCCGAATCTTGCAACACCTACAACATGCTCAAGCTCACAGAGCGCCTGTTCAACATGGACCACAGCGCCAAACAGGCGGATTTCTATGAGCGCGCCCTATTTAACCACATCCTTTCCACTATACACCCGAAACATGGCGGGTACGTGTACTTCACTCCTGCACGTCCCCGTCATTATCGGGTGTATTCCAAGGTGAATGCTGCCATGTGGTGCTGCGTAGGTTCGGGTATGGAAAATCCCGCGAAGTACAACCAGTTCATCTACACGAAGGATGAATCTAGTCTGTATGTAAACCTGTTTGCGGCTTCGCTTTTGAACTGGAAAGCGAAGGGCGTGACAATCAAGCAGGAAACGGCCTTCCCGAAGGGAGAATCGGCGAAGTTTACCATTACGGGTAGCGGCAGTTTCGACATGAAAATCCGCCATCCGTACTGGGTGAAGGAAGACGCCTTTAAGATCATCGTGAACGGCGATACCGTCGTGAAAAAGTCGGACCCGTCGAGCTACGTGTCTGCGGGAAAGTCTTGGAAGTCCGGCGACGTAATCGAGGTGCTTTTCCCGATGTACACGCACGTGGAAGAACTCCCGAATGTTTCTGACTACGTGGCGCTTTTGCATGGCCCCATCGTGCTTTCCGCAAAGACGGGAACCGCAAACCTGAACGGCCTCGTTGCCGATGATGGACGCTGGAGCCATATCGCGTCGGGTGCGCTTGAATCGCTTGACCAGGCGCCGATGCTTGCAAGCAAGAAGGAAGATATCCCTTCAAAAGTGGAGAGCGTGAAGGGCGAGCCGATGCACTTCAAGGCTCCCTACCTGTTTGCAAACAAGAAAGATGCGAGCCTGCTGCTGGAGCCGTTCTACGAGGTGCATGACGCACGCTATATGATGTATTGGATGGTGCTTACCGACCCCTCCATTCTGGAACGCCTGAAAAAGGAACAGGAAGAGGCGTTGGCGCTTGACGAGAAGACTGTAGACAAGGTGGCTCCCGGCGAGCAGCAGCCCGAAGCGGACCACAAGATGGAAATCGAAAATTCCACATCGGGCACGGCGAATGGTGAATTCTACCGCGATGCGGGCAAGTGCAGCGGTGGCGACGGCGGACTCATCAGCTATGAATTCGAGACGAACAGCGAGGATTCCCTGAGCCTGATGGTGCGTTACTGGGGCAACGAGGGCTGCACCCGCATATTCGACATCAATATTGACGGCGAGAAGCTTACGACCGAGACGATTTCGAATCGCTGGAACAAGAACGAGTTCGTGAACGTGACTTACCCGATTCCCGACAATATGGTGAAGGGCAAGAAGATTGTGCGCATCTCGTTTACGGCAAGTTCCGGCATGGTGGGCGGCATCTACAGCGTGCGCCTGCTGCGCAACAAACCGAAGCCCGAAGTGAAGGATACCATACCGATGGCGGTAGCCGCGAGAATGCCCGCGCGCCCCGACCTGAAAGCGCGCGTGATGGGTGACGAACTGCAAATTGCCTCCGGAACGGCGCTTTCGCAAGGCCTTACCGCAAGAATTTATGCGATGAACGGACGCCTGGTAAAATCCGTTGCGCTTCCGGCAGGTCAGTCCAGCTTTGGTATCGGTATTGCGGGATTCGGTAACGGCACGTATATCCTGAAAATCCAACGGGATGGTTACAGTTATGCTTCCACGATTTTCAGGAAAGGCCGCTTTTGACATTCTGTCCATAAGAATTCCCCCGCAGGGGGTTCTTTTGAAGGCTTGTAAAAGATATTTTATAGTTGTTTCCTGGGGGCAGGAACAAGGAGTATGAAGATGTTTGGATTCAAGTATAGGCAGGTCGCCTGTTCCGTTTTGATTGCAACCGCACTTTCGGCGGTGAGTTCTTTCGCGGTTACGAGCCAGTTCCGCGGTGTAAACTGGGCGGACAAACGCGACAATTTCGTCTCTGGCGTGCTCGTTCTTTCGGGCATGAGCCTTTCGGACAATTACCAGTCGGCATCGGTGGTGGCAGACCGCGTTATCGGGCAGTTCCAGGAACTGTTCGGCACCAACAGCGTGCGCATTCCGGTGAACGAACCCACAATCCTCACGTTCTGGGACACCTACACGGGCGTAATCGACATGGGCCTTTCCAAGGGCCGTGTCGTGATGGGATACTGGGGCCCCGCACAGCCTTCGGGCCCGAAGAACATGAATGACTGGTGGAGCATGTGGGCGAAAATCGTTGAAAAATACGGCGATCACCCGAATGCCTATTTCGAGATTTTCAACGAACCGCACATGTATAGTAAGGACGAGTTGCGCAACTTGTATGCCACATGGCTCGAAAAATTCCCGAATGTGCCGCGCGACCATATTCTGCTCGACGGCTCGGGCCTTGCATGGAACGTGCCCGATATTGCCGACGACCCGCGCTTTGAAGGGTGCCTTTTCGCGGTGCACGAATACACTTTCTGGAACATGAGCATCACTACCGAACAGGGCTGGAAAAACAGCTTCAAGGGCAAGGTGGGCAAGTACGCCGACCGCACCGTGTGTACCGAATGGGGCGGCGCGATGAGCCCCGGCGAAAAGAACGGCGTGCATTATGACTACATGGACTACAATTCCAACCCGACAAACTACTTCATGGCTTACATCCGCGGCATGAGCGATCAGTTGCGCGAATGGGAAATGGGCAGTTTCTACTGGCCGGGCCTGCGCGATGGCGACTGGTACAGCATGACTAAGCGCACCGGCGAAGGCGCGAACATCAAGCTCGAAATCGTGAACCAGTCGGGCGTAGACCGCATGAAGATGGCCTGGGCCGATACGGTCGAGACGACTCCGCTCGTGCGCGAAGCGTATAGCGGCGAACCTGCGGCGATTCCGGGCGTAATCGAAGCCGAAAATTATGATAAGGGCGGCAACCGCTTCAGTTTCTATGACAAGGATGCAGCCAACAAGGGCGAAACCTACCGCGAAGATGCCGTAGATGTCGTTACCCTAGATGGCGCCACCTGCAACGACTCTGCTTGCAAGGGCTATGCCGTCGGGTACACTGAAGCAGGCGAGTGGCTAGAATACTCCGTGAAGGTCGCCACAAGCGGTAAGTTCGCAATCCGTGCGAACGTGGCGACGGCCTCCGAGACCTCGAAAATCCAGCTGTTTGTTGACGGCGAGGCAATCGGCGATACGGTGACTATTGAGAAGATCGATACCACATGGAATGTGTACAAGGAAGTCGATATCGGTGTCGCGAACCTTACAGCGGGCGAACACATCCTGAAACTTGCCATTGCGGGTAGCTACGTGAACGTGGACTGGCTCAAGTTCTGCGAAGGCGAAAAGTGCGAAGAAACTTTGGGAATTCACGAAATTATGCCGGCATCTGTTACTAGGACTTCGGCTCCGCGCCTCCGCAAGCAAGGCGGTCGGCTGATTGTCGAAAAGAACGGTGTACGCTTTGACTTGACAGGGCATCGCATAAAGCAAGCAAATTGTCATTTTTGAGTTGATTTCCATTGATAACTTGTCAACGAGAACCCCTCTTTCGGGGGTTCTTTTTTTTGTGCGGTAAGGTATCTTTTGGATAAGGAATGTGAGGATTTATGAATTTCAAGAATTCAGTTTCTATTGCTGTGGCTTTGGCCGGCATGGCCTTTGCGGCCCCCCAGGCAACCTTCTACGTGTCCCCTTCGGGCAACGATGCCGCGGAAGGTACTAAGGATGCTCCCTTCAAGACGATTACGCAGGCGCAAAAAGCCGTGCGTGCCATAAACGGCACCATGACGGGCGACATCGAGGTGATTCTCCGCGAGGGCACCTACGCGTTGCCGGCAACTGTCAACTTCACCGAAGCCGATGGCGGTAAAGACGGCCACTACGTGCGCTACAAGGCTGCAGAAGGCGAACGCCCGCTGATTACCGGCGGCATGCCTATTACGGGCTGGGCCATTCACGACGAAGCGAACAACATCTGGAAGGCCGAAGGAGTCGACGGTCGATTCCGCCAGCTGTACGTGAATAACCGCAAGGCGGTTCGTGCGTGCTTCCCCAACGTGATTGCCGCAAATGAAAAGGGCGCAGGCGGCTTTGACCACGATTTCGTGCGCCTTACGAAGGTGGACTCTAATGGCCGCGCCTTCGATGTCTCTGCGGATTACATCAAGAATATCAAGAACATCGAAGATGTCGAAATCCACCTGATGATTGCCTGGTCCGAAAACATCTTGCGATTGGAAAAGGCGCAGGTGAACGGCGGTACAGCAAAGCTCATTCCCAAGGATCCTGAACGTACCAAGTTGTTCCATCGCGCGTACCCCATGCTCGGTACCGCTTTTGCGAGTAACCCTCCCAAGCAGCAGGTTTTCTACTTGGAAAACTCCTATGATTTGCTTGACGCTCCGGGTGAATGGTACCTGGACGAAAAGAACCAAACGCTTTATTACAAGCCCCGTGAAGGCGAAAGCATGGCGACTGCCCACGTGGTAGCGCCCCGCCTTAATACCTTGTTCAGCGTTCTGGGTAAGGATACCAAGAACAAGGTGGGCTACATGAGTTTCGAAGGCCTGACCTTCGCCCATTCCAACTTTACACGCCCCAGCGAAGAAGGCTTTCTGGATTTGCAGGCAGCAAACTTCAATGTGGATGTCCTTCCGGATCCTAGCCGCGGAAACTGGGAAAAGCTGAACAGCAACAAGTATTTGCTGTGGCGCCCCGATGCGGCGTTCCGCGTAGAAAATGCCCATCATTTCTTGGTGCAGGGTAACGTTTTCTCCCAGATTGCGGCCACGGGCCTCGACTTTGTCTCCGGTACCAACGACGACATGATTCAGGGTAACGCCTTCTTCGAAATCGGTGCTGCGGGCATTATGCTTGGCAAGTTCTATCAGGACTCCACGACCGAAATCCATATCGCCTATAATCCCAGCGACAAGGATGAAATCAGTACCCGCGATACGGTCAAGAATAACTTGGTCACCAACACGACTAATGAACATCAAGGTGCCGTAGGTATCGGTGCTGGTTATCCCCGCTATGTGGTGATTGAACATAACGAGGTTTCTTACGCTTACTACTCCGGCATTTCCATCGGTTTTGGCTGGACAAAGGCTCAGACGGCCATGACCAACAACCATGTGAACTGGAACGAAATTCATCATATTGCCCGCTTGCTTTGCGACTCCGGCCCGATTTACACCTTGAGTAACCAGGGCACCGGTAGCGAAATCCAGCACAACTATATCCACGATAACGGAACTTCCAAGTGGGCCGACTACTGGAATGTGCCCATCTACTTGGACGAAGGCTCCAGCGGCTTTACCGTGAAAGAGAACGTGTTCAAGAATTCTCCCGCAGGTGTGGGTCAGAACCAGGCTGGTCAGAATAATTTGCAACAGTCCAACAACTATTACAGCGATGATGTCGTGAACAACGCCGGTATCGAGAAGGAATTCCGCTACATCCGCGACATCAAGGAAATTCCGCTGGCTGACTTCAGCAACACCGTGACGCAGGAAGCATTCAAGGCCATCATGAGCATTTCCGGAACTATCCAGGTCGAGGATTACGATTTGGGTGGACAGAGTGTTTCGTTCTACGACAAGGACTTTGTGAATGAAGGTAATGTCTATCGCGAAGACGGCGTGGACGTGGTGGGGTTCGGTTGTAGTGATTCCGCGATGACCCAGGATTGCAAGGGATACGCCATCGGTTACACGCAGGCCGGCGAATGGCTTGAATACAGCGTGAATGTGGTTACGGCGAGCAAGTACTTGTTCCGTGCGAATGTCGCTACCGGCCTCGAGGGAGGCAGTTTCCGCCTGTTCCTTGACGGCAAGGCCATTACCGATACAATTGTGGTGCCGCAGGGCGAAGACTGGAACACCTACGCGACAATTGACGGCGAAACGGCAGAACTCGAAAAAGGTGACCACGTGTTGAAAATCCAGTTCACGGGCAGCTACGTGAATATGGACTGGATCAAGTTCGCGCTTACGTCTCAGGAACTTGAAACGACCGGTCTCAAGGTCGCCCAATCTCGCTTAAACCTGAACGAACGTGGTTACGACGTGTTCGGCATGGATGGCTCCTACATCTGCCGCATCGACGGCATGGTGGCCAAGGGCGGCTTCAAGGCGGCACTTACGGCTAGAGGCCTGAATCCCGGAGTATACGTGGTGCGCGGCCTCGACAGCCACCGCTCTGTCAAGGTGAATATGGTCAAGTAGACCGCTTGCCGCCCTTATGGGGGCGGCTTACATTGTGAGGAGAACTATATGAAGAAGCTTGGCGTAAAAATCGCGGCAGTCCTTTGTGCGGCGACCTTGGCTATCGCGGCGGCGGACAATCCGCTCACCCTCTGGTACAATAGCGATGCTGGAAGTGAATTCACGAACGCGCTCCCCATCGGTAACGGCTACATGGGTGGCCTCATTTATGGTGGCGTCACGAAGGATATCATCGGCCTGAACGAGAGCACCGTTTGGTCGGGCGGCCCCGGCGATAACAATAAGCAGGGTGCGGCAAGCCACCTGAAAGATGCCCGCGACGCCATGTTCCGCGGCGACTACAGGACCGCGGAATCCATCGTATCGAACTACATGATTGGCCCCGGCCCCGCGAGTTTCCAGCCGGTGGGCGACCTGGTGATTACCACGTCGCACAATGGTGCCGGCGATTACCGCCGTGAACTCGACCTCAAGACGGCCATCGCGAAGACGACTTATTCCGTGGGCGGCGTGAAACACACCCGCGAGTATTTTGCGAGCTATCCGGACCACGTGATTGTGGTGCGCCTGTCTGCTGATAAGAGCGGTTCCGTGAGTTTTGGCGCCACCATGACGACCCCGCACAACAACAAGCGCATGAGCAGCGACGGCAACACGCTCATCTACGACGTGACCGTCAATTCCATCAAGTTCCAGAACCGCTTGAACGTGATTGCCGACGGCGGTACGGTCTCTGTCGCGAACGGCAATATCAATGTGCAGGGAGCGAACTCTGCGACGCTCGTGCTCACGATTGCGACAAACTTCAAGGCGTATAACGATGTGAGCGGCGATCCGGGAGCCATTGCGGCAAGCATCATGAGCAAGGTGAAGGGCAAGTCCTACGACGACTTGCTTGCGGCGCACCTCAAGGATTACCAGACGATTTTCAACCGCGTGAGCATCAATCTGGGCGAAGCCGACAAGAGCGCAAGCGACATCACAAGCACCCGCGTGAAGAATTTCAATTCCACAAACGACCCCTCCCTCGTAGAGCTCCATTACCAGTATGGCCGTTACTTGCTCATCGCCAGTTCGCGCAAGGGCGGGCAACCTGCCAACTTGCAGGGAATCTGGAACAAGGACACGAATCCGATTTGGGGCAGCAAGTACACCACGAACATCAACCTCGAAATGAACTACTGGCCGGTGGAATCGGCGAACCTCGGCGAATGCGTGTGGCCGCTCATCGATAAGATCAAGGCGATGGTGCCGCAGGGCGAAAAGACCGCGAAGGTGCACTGGGGCGTAGACGAGGGCTGGGTGGAACACCACAATACCGACCTCTGGAACCGCAGCGCCCCGATTGACGGTGCCTGGGGCCTCTGGCCGAGCGGTGCCGGCTGGCTCAGCACGCACCTTTGGGAACATTTCCTCTACAATCCGACCGACAAGGCTTACCTCCAGGACGTTTATTCTACCATGAAGGGTGCTGCGCTCTTCTTTGTGAACAGCCTTGTGGAAGAGCCCGAAACCGGCCACAAGTACTTGGTGACTGCTCCGAGCGACTCTCCGTAAAACGATCACAGCGGTTACAACGTCTGCTTTGGCCCCACGATGGATAACCAGATTATCCGCGACGTGCTGAACTACACCATCGAGGCTTCCAAGATTTTGGGCGTTGATGAAGATGTGCGCGCCAAGATGGAAGCGACTGTCAAGCGCTTGCCGCCGACAAAGACCGGTAAGTACGGACAAATTACGGAATGGCTCCAGGATTGGGACGATCCGAACAACAAGAACCGCCATATTTCGCACCTGTACGGCCTCTTTCCGAGCGCGCAGATTACGCCGGAAGAAACTCCTGATTTGATTGAGGGCGCCCGCGTCACGCTGAAACAGCGCGGTGACGATGCGACCGGCTGGTCTCTCGCTTGGAAAATCAACTTTTGGGCCCGCATGCACGACGGCGACCATGCCTACACGATGATTCGCATGCTCCTTACCCCGAGCAAGACGTACAACAACCTGTTCGATGCGCACCCGCCGTTCCAGATTGACGGCAACTTCGGTGCGGTCTCCGGCGTGAACGAGATGCTCATGCAGAGCCATAACGGACGCATCCAATTGCTTCCGGCATTGCCTTCGCAGTGGAAGGACGGGAGTATCAGGGGCATTCGCGCCCGTGGCGGTTTTGAAATAGATTCCATGGCCTGGAAGGGCGGCAAGCTTACCTACGTTTCCATCAAGTCCGATGTGGGCCAGACTCTGAATTTGGTCAGCGGTACAAATACCTTCACCACGACGACGGTCCCCGGCAAGGTCTATGAATTCGACGGGAATCTCAAGCTGACGAACCAGCCGTTCGAACCTGCCACGATTCCTGGCAAGATTCAGGCCGAAAGCTACGTGGCGATGGATGGCGTGCAGATTGAAGATGACGAGGATGGCGAGCCGAATCTCGGTTGGATCAACGACGGCGATTTCAGTTCTTACCTGATTAATGTGCCTACTGCCGGAACCTACACGCTTACGGCCCGCGTAGCGAGCGAGGCGGAGGAAGCGTCCACCATTACGGTTACGGATTCTGCTGGCAAGGCGCTTGCGACGCTGAAGGTCGATCCCGAGAAGACGAACGGCTGGAACGATTGGTACGAAACTTCAACTACGATTACGCTTGACAAGGGCGAACAGACGCTCAAGTTCGATTATGCCGGTACAAGCAACTTCCTGATGAATATCGACTGGTTCAGTCTCGCTAATGGCACGACGGCTCTTCCGGAGGCGACGAAGGTTGTGGCGTCGACGCTTGAGGTTCGTCCTGTTTCGATGGCGCGGGCCTCTATCGCCCTGATGGTGCATTCCGATGCCGATTTCGAGGTGCGCCTGTATACGGTGACCGGGAACCTGGTAGCCAAACGCCTTGGGAGCGGCAACGCGCTTGTAGAATTCGGTAAGGACGGCCACTTTACGCAAGGAAACTACATCGCCGTCGTTTCTAGCGGAAAAATGCGTAAAACGCTCAAGATTCGCGCATATTGATAATCTCCGTATTGATAACTTGTCCACGGGAACTTGCCCATAGATATGGATTTACCCCCTTTTAGGGGGTATTTTTATCATGGTGGGTTGGAAAAAAACGCTTTTTTCTAGCGAAAGGGATGAACAATGAGATTTATGAAGAGCGTCAGCTTGGTTTCTGCCTTGATTGGATTCGGACTTTGCACTAACGCCATGGCCGAAAATCCGCTTATCCAGACATACTATTCTCCGGACCCGGCGCCTGTGGTGTTTGGCGATACGCTTTGCACCTATTCCGGCAACGACGAGGGCGGTAGCTTCTTCACGATGCACGGCTGGCGCGTCTCTTGCACCACGGATATGGTGAACTGGACCGACATGAACACCCTCATTTTGGAAGCGGGGGACTTTAACGGTTCTGCCAAGAAAAACGGCGACTGGGCATCTCAATGCATTCGCCGCAACGACAAGTACTATTATTACGTGACCGTGGAATCCACCCGCGGCGGCCGCGCCGTCAACGTGGCCGTGTCCGACAAGAAGGAAGGCCCCTTCAAGGATGCCCTGAACGGCAAGCACCTGGCGGGCCCCAACTGGGACTACATCGACCCCACCGTATTTATTGACGAC
>Ga0247609_10001902_pt1 | contig 23321 bp, 26 predicted proteins | sample 172DNAGHGlowgp2_FD_193487 | JGI IMG/M metagenome (GOLD analysis project Ga0247609, IMG submission 193487) | Sheep rumen microbial communities from Palmerston North, Manawatu-Wanganui, New Zealand - 1728 DNA GHGlow gp2 | ecosystem: Host-associated > Mammals > Digestive system > Stomach > Rumen ...
TTCTGTTGTTGTTTCTATTGCTTTTCCATCAATATCATATAATTCATTAGTTGTCTTAGAAACTTCAGGATGTAAAGTTTCGAAGATTTGAAAACCATAATCCATCTCATCAAAGCAGGTATATTTATTGATATAATCTAAGAAATTTTGAGCGCTTTTATTGACAGCTCTACCAGGAAGAGGAATTCCATTAAATTGAAGATTCATTTCAGAGAATTGAATATCTCCTCTAGTAACATTATAGATACTAGTATTGGCTACGGCTGGTTGACAACTAGCAAGAACATATGCTTTCTCAATGTTAAGAGCTGTATTATCAGTAATCATCAATAAGAAATTATAAATTTCATATTGATGACCTTTATCTGTCATAGTTGTCTTATAATTAGATACAGCTTTATCTAAAGTATCATAATCACCTTCAAAGTTAGCTTTAGTTAAAGTTGTATTACGCAGAGCAAGGGGAGCTTTTAGCAATCCATTATATCTTTTAACTTGAGTTTTAGGATCTTTGATACCACGTAAAAACAGTTCATGTGTTTTAGTGATGACACTACCAGACCGTTCAAAATAATTCATGGAGAAAGAAGATCCACCTTGCTCAGTCACTTTTGTAATAATATTAATATCAGTGATACCATTTTGAAGAGGACTGGTTTCACCAGTAATATCTTCAATACCCTGTGCTCCTCTAAATTCATACTCTATGATATGACGATAATTAGTAATTAAAGAATTATAATCATCATTTGCTTCTGTGAGTCTTTCCATAAAGTAAGGCATTTGAAGAAGAACTAAGAAGCTATAACCAGTTTCATAGAGATCAAATTGAGCCAGGTTAGTGTAATCTGTTACCCCTCTAAAGAGTGTATAGGACGTAACAGGATTAGGAGCTAGAGTATTTGCAAAAATGCTATTCAATTCAGCAGACATACAACTTTCTCCTCACTTAGAATTATTTAGGCGAGTAAACCAGAAGCTCCATCGTCTTTCTCAGTAACTTGACCATTAAGCCAAATGTTACTCTTAGCAAGTCCATTTTTACCCTCAACACCCGCTACATAGGCATCACTAGAGGTATATTCTGTAGAGCCGGATAATCCTTCAGCTTCCGGATTAATAGTATTAAGAATTTTATAGCCAAAGTCCATCTCATCAAAGCAGGTATATTTATTGATATAATCTAAGAAATCTTGAGCTTTCTTATTGACAGCTCTGCCAGGAAGAGGAATTCCATTAAACTGTACTGCCATTTCAGAGAATTGAATCTCTCCTCTAGTAACATTATAAATACTAGTATTGGCTAATGCTGGTTGACAACTAGCAAGAATATATGCTTTCTCAATATTCAATGCACTATTATCAGTAACCATCAATAAGAAATTATAAATTTCATATTGATATCCTTTATCTGACATTTGGCCTTTATTTGCTGTTGTAGATTCTCCTTCATAAATGGCTTTATTACGACTCGTTAAAGGACTTTGCAACAATCCATTATATCTTTTAACCTGAGTTTTAGGATCTTTAACACCACGCAAGAACAATTCATGAGTTTTAGTGATGACACTACCAGAACGTTCAAAATAATTCATAGAGAAAGAAGATCCACCTTGCTCAGTCACTTTTGTAATAATATTGACATCAGTAATACCATTTTGAAGAGGACTGGTTTCACCAGTAATATCTTCAATACCTTGTGCTCCTCTAAATTCATACTCTATGATATGACGATAATTAGTAATTAAAGAATTATAATCCTCATTAGTCCCTCTGAGTTTTTCCATAAAGTAAGGCATTTGAAGAAGAATTAAGAAACTGTATCCTGTTTCATACAGATCAAATTGAGCCAAGTTAGTATAATCTGTTACCCCTCTAAATAGAGTATACGAAGTAACAGGATTAGGAGCTAGAGTATTGGCAAAAATGCTATTCAATTCAGACATGACCTGTCACCTCCTTAAGATTGTAACGCAACGATCTTAAAGATCTCAGTTTGAACAAAGTTTCTAAACTTCACTTTAATGATCGCATAAATGAGTTTATTAGAATCATAGACTGCATTAGAAGCATATTCAATAGTGCATTCTTGGAATCTATCTTGGAATTTATCAATAACTTGTGACTGAACATCTTCTCTATACTGAGCCAAATCATCACCATCAATAAAGCTATAACGAATCTTAGGAACAAGCTTACGAATAGCTTTAATCATTTCTTGTACACCAAGAACATTATTAATCCAGCTCAATTGAGTATAACGAGTTTGAGAAGTATATTCACTATTCATTGTGAGAATATTACCATCATAATAGGAAAGATAGTTAATTCTCATATCATCAAATAGCTGTCTCTGATCTTGTTTCGGAGTACGTTTAGGAACAAAGTTCAACGTCTCCGGAATGATTTCATTAGACGGAATGACAATACCATATCTTTGACCGCAGAAAGGTCTAATACGACCATTGATAAAATGATCAACAAACAACTGCGCAAGATGATAAGTAACGGTAACAGTAATTTGTTTACGTGTATACGGATCATATGTATCATAATAATTCATATATGTTGCACTATATCTGCTATGATCATTAAATGAATCAGCATACACAAGGTCATAATAGCTCTTAACAGTGGTTCCACAGTCTCTGAAATAAACCAAGTCTTCGCGGAAATTAACTAGCTGTTCAATAGCTCTTTTAACTTCAGAATGGTAATTACAGTCAAAGATACAGTCGATACGGTTATTATCCATATCATAGATATCATCACCATCGTCTGTACTTCCCATAAAAGCAGCTTTCAACTTGATATCAACAATATTCATTCCTTTGCCTCTATCAAGTTTAGCAGGACTGCTTCCAAATGAACCATTATTACCACCAACAAGCGGATTACCAAAAACGGTATCAAGCAGCGGAGTTGCATTAGTATGGAAATGCTTAATAGACTTACCATACAAATCGATGCCAAAGAGAGGATCTTTGAACATCATATCATCTACTCCAGCGAGATATTCTATATTTTCAATAAAGTTTTCATAAATATCTTCAAAGAATCTCACGCGAACTTGATTAGAATTTCTACGAACACTAGACTGCAAGCCCATATTATTATCACGTTCAATAACAGTAGCGTTCATAGTAAACGGAATAGTTTCCAGAACTTCGCCATTTTCACTAATCTCAAGGAAATAACGATGATAAGTCACAGGTCTAGAATTAGTTTCATCCTGATAGATACGGAAACGTTTTCTGGATAAACCACGGCCAGTATCTGCAATCAAGAAAATCGGATATGACCCACTATTACCTAACAATACAGGATGCGCATCATAATCTGAACGTGCTGTTTTTACAAAAGCATCAAGGTTATTACCAATACAAGCAATACTCTGCCATCTGTAAGTGATTTTAACAGCATCGACCATCAACGGACTAATCGTAACACCTGCAGGAATGCCAGTACCAACTCCAGAATTAGGAAGAGTACTAGAAGAAATATTAACTTGAACGTTACTAACAGGATCAGTATAAGTCCACAAATAGGTGCCATTAGAATCAACATCTTGTTCTTGGATTTTCTGAACATCTGCAATTAGAACAAGATTTGCTAACATAGCATCATCAGCTACAACACGTTTGGCAGTAACATATCCACCAGCTTGAATAACTCTACCTGCTTGGATCGAAGCCTGACCATGATTGCGGAAGCTAGGTGTGCCATACAATTCAAAGAATCTTTTGCCAAAGATTCTATGGGTCCATTCTTCAGGACCTTTGTCTGCCGTAAACGCAAACATATAAATCGGACGATCAACGTTATCTTGCATCACTGTATCTAATGACGGGATATCACTTTGGTCGTCCCATATAAAGCTAACGCCCGGGATCGGCATGACTTTTTCCTCCTTTTTTATAGACATTATTAGATTACTCTAATTTTTTGTCACGTAATATAGGGATCAGGCTAGATTTTATCTAGGCGATCCAATTACATATATGTTCTGGAAAGCCGCAGGGAAAGCTATGTACTCTTTATCAAAACTTACATTATTCACCAACTAATATTTCTTCTAAAGGGGTATCTTTAGGACTATCGTTTAACATTGCATATACTAAAGATTCATCAAAGTCTTCTGATATAAGAGCAGTATAAGGAGATATAAGTTTAGATATATTCTTAATACTCATAGACTTATACTCATGCATATTAGTAGATTTAGAAAGTCTAAAGGGTATGTTAGGATCTTTCTTAGATCTACATAATTCAGATATAGTAAATCCAATTATCTGAGCATTAACACCATAAGAGCTTCCATTTAATGCCATATTATCTATTATATATTCATGTATCTGATCATAAGGAATAGTATTAGGAATGAATCCTAAAACATAAAACAGATTAGCACATTTTTCTACATTGGCTATAGATTGAATAACATCGGTACTTACTACAAATTCATCTCCTTCTCTATATCTAAGAATTCGATAATCCATCGGATCACTATCTTTAATAAGCTGTATATCTTTAACTTTCTCTGTTATAGATGGCATAGTAGTAAATAATGTAGGAAATCTAAATGTCTTTAGTCCTATATTTTTTCCAGTTTTAAGATCTTGTACTGTATAATTAAATATTCCTAATAGTTCTATATATTCACCTATAATATTAGCTATACCTCTTTCAAAAAACTTTTCAGGTATATATGCTACAAGCTCTTTATCTTTATCATTAAATATGAGTTTCTGATGTTCTTCTCTAAGAAAACTAGGCAGTCCTTCGGCCATTATATATTCCTCCTTTAATCATATTACAGAGGTGTTTCAACAGATAAACATAAGTAGCCTACAATAGGCTACTTATGTAAAACTTTATATATATAGAAATATACTATATAGGTGTAGAGACTGGTAGAACAACAGTCTGTCTTTTTAATAAAGGAGGCTATTATTATGGCATGCAATGTTGTTGGACTGGGTTCTTATTTCACGGGGGCTCGGGTTCGCCAGCAATACTGGCGCGACCCGGCCCGAGTAGTCGAAGAAACCTGCGGCGACTGGCGCCCGCCGCAGGAACAGCCGCAGCGCCAAACGGTGGCGAAATCGGTGGCGGAAATTAAGCCCGCCTCCGATTTCGCTATCAAACTTGCTGAGGCGTGCAAAAAGCTCGGCCTCAGCTAATATATATATAAGAGGGGTGCAGTACTGGCCCCTTGTTTTTTTTAAACATGAACATATTGTTTAGATAAATCGGGGTAATCTTTTTTATCAGTATTATCCTTATAAATCTCATCTAACCCATAATCTACTTTATTTTCTCTTTCTATTCTCCGATCCAATTCTCTTTGCCTATATTCGTTATTTTTTACTGCATTATGAGGATTAGCCGGGTTTCTAGCCCAGGATATACCTTTTCCAATTATCCCAAGTACAGATTCATTCACTATCTTGTTGTATGTCTTGAAGTAACTCATCTTTATCACTTTCTTCATAAAGTTTTAATAACTCTTCTTTGGCTTTAAGATTTTCTTCGGTTATATCTTTTCTTAATCTATCATTTCTAGATATCATCATTCGTCCTAAATCTTTTTTAGTGTGAATATCTATTCCTCTTTTAGCTAATTCTAACGCCATAATATAATTACCCTCTTTACAGGCTACAGGAAACGCCATTGAATCATTTAAAGTAACATCTGCTTCATTGTCTAATAGATAATAAGCGAATTCATTATCTAAATATTTGCAAGCATCATATAAACAATACCCGTCTCCAGCATTAGCATAATTTCCATATAAAGGTGCTATATTTCCTTCTTTAGCAATTGCTTCTAATTCTTTATATATATCTAATCTATTTTCTGCTGCACAATCAACCATCAAATCATTCATTGCTTTATTTTTTTCTTCTTGTGTTAGAGTAGTATCATCTATAAAGAAACGCTTGCTTAAAGAAGATATATATCTATTTGCTATTTTACTATTAGCTACCACAAAAGCAGTTAATACATAATAGTCAGGCTGAAACTCGCCCATATTACAGATAAAATCAACTTCATCAGATAAACCTTGATCAAATAAAACAGAGAAAAAATGAGGATTCTGATAATATCTTCTTCCTCTAGCTATAAAAGGATGAGATTCTAAATACTTATCTTTAGTTTTACCTTCTTTATAATCAAAATCTGTTAGTTCGATATTATTAGTTTTTAATCTCATAATTAATTCTGTTGTTGTTCTAATCTTAGACATAAACCTACCTCCAATTTATTAATCATCAGGAACATCCATATTACCAAAATTAGTAAATAGTCTTGAATAATCAATTTCATTAGTCGCTAATACTAAATCAGTATCCTTATATCTATTTAAAGGATACCTCAATTTATCTCTATACCAAGCATTAGCAGCTGCACCTATTCCTCTAGGAATATTCAAATTCATTGCTGTTATCTTATATATATCAGGCAAAGATACTCCTACAACCATCATAGGTAATGTAGGATCTATAGGTCCTTTATTATTAATAAAAGATTGAATGTTATCTGATGTAATATCTACAGAAGTTACTCCATTAGTAGTGATACCTCTAGTACAGATACCACCTTTTACTGTAGCACCATAAATAACTTGACCAACTTTAGAACCTCCAATAACTGTGCCACCAACAACAATTCCTTGTTCGGTTACTAAAGCTGAATTATTTGCTATTGTAGTACCACCCATAATAGTAAAATCTTTGCCTTCAATCTGCCCTATAGCTATGCCACCTTTAGCTGTTCCTCCTGTTGTAACTGCATTCATAGTTACATTTCCTATGGTAACGCCCCCCGTTGTTACCATATCATCTCCAGAAACTGTTGCATTAAATACTCTAGAGTTTTCAATAACAGGAGTAATTAAAGATCCAACATTATTAGCAACAGTCGCATTAGAAATCTTAGTATCTACTAATAAAACATCTCTAAGATTTCCTCTTATAGTAGCATGAACTATATAACCTGTATCGTCTTCCGTTATCCCATCGATATCGCCACTGGCAACTACGCCATTCATAATATATCCTTCTAGCACATTTCCCCCGGTACTACAAGGATTAGAAATAATCAAATTATGTTTTAAAGGATTTTCTCCTATACAAAGACCTTCTGTAGTTGTACCATTAATAATCGTACCTTGTATAATCTTACCTTTAACTAAGTTTTTATTTTTATCTAATTCTGCATCAACAATAACAGCATCAGTAATCTTATAAGCAATAGTAGTACCATATAAATGCCAAGCAGATTCCATAGAAGTGTCTTCTCCATAATAAGGAATATACTTAACTACTCCTCTTATTTGATCACTTTTAATAACTACTACATTATGTGCATATTGAGTAGAACAATCCAGATTAATTTTATATATATTAGTAGTATCATCTAATTGAGATATCTTATATATATTGGATACTAATCCTGTAGCTCTACATAACTCTCCTTCATTAAGATATTCTATTGTATATACCTTTCCAGGTTCTATATCTATAGAAGTATTCAATTTAGAATCAGAATATGATAAATGAACCGTCAATATAATTTTAGCAGAAGTTTCTACTCCTGTTAACATTGTAACATTTCCACAACAAGAACAATTTAAAGGTCCGCAATTTCTATATAAACCTGATTGAATACCAGGTTGAGATACACTTACTTTGTTGGTAATATCATGGCCATATAAGTGATTCCAAGTGCCATAAAATGTAGGCGGTTTAGGATCAAATACATGATTTATATGATTACAATTATTAGGCGGACCCATATGATTGTGGTTATGACAATTACAACTCATTGAAATTTCCTCCTCTCGAAATTATTACTTCGATGTCGAGGAAGCCTCTTCTTTCTTTTCTATTCTCTTATCTTCCATAATATTCATAGTATATAGTGTCTTCATAATAGAGATAACTTGAGGTTTAATATGTTCATTATTATTAAACGTATCTTCTTTAATATAAGCTAGAGAAGCTATATTCTTCATAAACATCAAAGCATACCAAATCGTAGGAATAGCTAATCTAGGTAATACTCTAGTAAATTTACTCAAGGCTGCCAAAATAACACCTTCAAACCAATAATCATCACTATGTAATTCTGATTCATCCTTCTGTCTAAACTGAACCATAAATACTTTTAATAAATCAGGAAAGCTATACACATCCAAATAGAAACCATTAGAAGTTATCACATCTTGTAAATCCCACATCATACGTTTAGTTCTAGTCTCAGATTTAAGTATTTTTAGTATACCAGGTTTCTTTTTCTCTAAAAAAATAAGTATAGGAAGACTCATATTACCATTAGCTCCAACTGCGGCTAAATATGCAATATAACATTTATCTATAATCTTCTTTTGATAATCTTTTAATGTAGTATCTTCTTTGGCCTCTTCATATAAAGCCTTCATTTTGGAGTCTCTAGACTCAATATCAGAGTAATATATTTCATGGAATTTTTTCGCATACTTACTTCCGATAACTTTAGTAAACATGTTTTCCTGGTATGTTGGGGTTGTGATAGGATTTTGGAAAATAGTGTTAATTTTTTCATTAGCCATGGTATTACCTCCAGTATCATTGTCCTCCACCCGCAGCTACATTTAATTCTTCACGATGAGTCATTTGAATCTGCATTCTAATGTGAGTAATAACTGTAGGATATAGATAAGGATTAAATAGAATTTTATTAAATAGATTAAAGATTCCATTCATTGATGTAATATTTTGTGTTAATAGATTTACTATAGATTCATCTCTATATATAATATTATATATATACTCATCAGGTATTGTCATTTCTTTTAGATGAGATAATACATATTGGAGATTAGCAACTATAAGTGCAATAGATTTATCATTACTAAATGCCATCTTAGAATAGACACTAGACATATCTTTATTCTTACCACCAATATCTTCTAGATAAAAATTCGCATATATCTGATCTTTCTCAGCATCCAAATACTTATCATAAAACGTTACTAAATATTTATTAAACTTAGCTACATAGAAATCATATAGATAATATGCTAAGGTATAAATATCAGTATTAGGAGCTTGATTAAAACTAAGATTCATCCATTTACATATCCTATCAATAATCTCTCTATATAGAGTATCCCTTCCTAAATCTATATTAGTATGCTCATTAGGATACGTTATATAATATTCTTTAAATAAATCTTCGCAAGCCATAACAGCATTTGGAGGACCGATAAGATCAAAAGTATTCAATTGACGTTGTAAAGTATCATCTACAATAGATACTACATAATCCGCATCAAATTGACTAAGTATAACACTAAGCTGATTATTAGCTTGAATCTCATATACCTTATTATTCATTAAGAAGTCTAACATAAGTTACTCCCCTTTCTACAAATACTTAATTTGTTGTTTTTTCATATATAAAATCTTAGAGGTAGGAGATATCCCCTACCTCTTATATGTAATAATATTTTTTAATATCTGTTTAAAAATTCTTGTATTTTGTTGTTAAAGAGTTCTGATTGATATTCATAGTTGTAATATGTTATGTTTATAAATATCTCATCTTTATTAAATAGATCCATTAGTTCTTTTTGGTCTTCCTTTTCTGCAATATCAAAATATTGATCTAAATAAATTCTTTTAGATCTCATAGAGTTAATTAAATCTTGATTTGATGTATAATATTCTGTTCTTATATTTTTTCTTTCGTAGATATTATAATCTATTCTAACCCTAGTATCAAAGATAATACACTGTTCATCAGAGTTTACTAACGCACTTTCATCTAAATAAACAGCTTTTACTTTATCTTCTCCAAATCGTTTATTTAAGACAAATCTACAAATAGAAGATAATCTAAGATTAGATAATCCTTTAAAATCTACATCAATCCTTAAGAAGTAATAACCCTTAGTAGTTAAAATATGAATATTATTATAATACAGTTTACCATCATGAAATAATTGGTGATTTGAGTCTAAAGGTGCGAATTCTTGCAAAAGTTCAGATAGAGTTGATACATTACCTTCGGCCAATATTTCTTTAATACGCATAATATTCTGTTCATCTTTAGAATAAAATGCCATAGATACCATCGTATTAATTTCTGATCTCATTAGATTTCTCACCTCTTCATATTGGTTTAGTGTAATGTTTCATCCTCATCAAATGGATTTCTATTTCTCATATTATATTCATTTTGAGGCATATTAAGATATATAGAATCAGCATCCATCTCATCTACACTCTTATTAAAATCTATAAATAAAGATTTAGGCATACTAAAATTAGATTCATCATAAGAACTAACCCCAATATTAGGATCTACAGCTTCTACAGGAACTCCATAATATCTAGCATATGCTTCTCTTATATTTTCTTGTTGTAACATAAATTTCAAATGTTCTTCTTCTTTTTTTCTACGTTGTTTAGCAAATTCAGCAAAAGTCATACCATGAGCTTTTTGTAATTGCATCATATCTAAATCTAATTTAGCTGCTTGAGCATTATCGGGAGACTTATTAACCGCTTCTATCGCTTTACTCATATCTGATAAAGATTTAGGACCTGATTCTAGTTCTACTATATCATCAACAGAATCTTCAGTTCTTATTTGTATTTTATCTATACCAAATAATTCTTTAAGATTTTTTCCTTCTTGCCACACATACATTGCCATCAAATATGCAAAAATCATATCATCATGACCAAGATCAGAATGTTCAACTTTTCCTGACTTTTTAACTTCTAATCCTGTTAATTCTTTATGTATTGTTGGAGATATAAATTTGTCTTTATGTAATGCCACCCTATTTTTCAGAATTTCTATAAGTAAATTTCTTATCTCATGTGTACTTTGTAATCCATATACTTTAGTACGTCTACTTTTCTTTACAACACGTCCATATTGTACAGTTTCTTCTACTACTTTATCTTTCATTTCATAATATAAATTCTTTTTAACTTTAGTTTCTTTTAATTTAGCTATAACGGATAATCCATAACCTTAGTGTTTAATATAGATCGCAACTCTATATTCTTGGTTTCTTCCAAGCAGTCTCATTACAAGACCTGAACGGATCATTTGTCATCCTCTAAATAGAGGCCAGCATTTTTCTTCCACCATTTGCTTGTGGTTCTACTCTCCCGTCAGGAGATGATCTCTGAACGTTCATCTTATTGAGATGATTCGCTGCTAAACAAAGGAATCTCATTATGAGATCTAGCCTTCTTCAAAGCAATTAACGCTGTGAAACTTAAGAATCACTTCTTAAGCTGAGATTTGAGGTACTCCGTTTCGTTCTATATTTATAACCGCATTAGGCATCATATTTAGAACGATATATTCGATTATCCTAGCTAAATCAATTAAACTTATCGTATTAGCTCTTAATTCAGCAAAAACTCTTGTTGTATGAGAATCTATTATAGATATACAAGAATAATCATTACTGATACCACCAGAAGGGTCAACACCAATAATAGGAGGATATTTAGGAACTAAGTTGGCTTTTAGGGGTATCTCTTCAAATATCTTTAATTCATATTTGCCAAAAATAAGAACAGTTTTCTTGGGCTCTTTACAATATTTCTCTATAGCATCTAATTCTTCTTTTGTAAAGGGATTATTTTCAGATTCATCAGACCAATTCAAAAGATATTCCCTTCTTATTAGAGGCCAATCAAAACTCATTTCTTTACAACGTTCATATAACCAATTTTCATCTAATCCTAATTGAGCATAGTTATATTGTATAAATACAAAATTAGATAATCTATTAGAGTCGATTATATTTCTGATTTGATAATAGTTTAAATCGTACCATGCTTCATTCCATGGTGTTGCTGCATTAATTGTGGAATAAGCATATTTACCTTCTTCTGTTGTTAAGAACCCAGGAGTCGTAGTATATAAGATACCATATGGAACGTTATTTCGTTTAGCTATTTCTGTTGCCTTACTCATAGCCGGAATCATATTTCCATAAATGGTCTTCATAAAGGGAATAAATGCATACTCATCAGCCCATAATAAAGGGAAAGTCTGACCACGTAATAGGTTAGCAGCTGATAATTCATTTCTAGCTTTAGCGTATGTTCTAAGTTTATTATGATTAAAAGCATTTTCTATATAAGTAGCAGTATTAGGAACCTTAACCTTCTTACCATTAATTTCAGAAAATACAGCATCAAATCTTAAATAAGAAGGTAATAAATCTCTAATAGCTCTTATACGTGCTAGATTATCTTTAGAATCTTTAAACTCTTTATTTAATAAACTGATTTGAGTATTAGTTGTTCTAAAATTATATACGTAAGTATAAAATGCTGCAGCTCCTATAGTTTTACCTGTCTGACGTGGTTGTATCTGAATAGTGTTAATATTCATTATAGCCAACCATAAAAATGCCATATTACCTCTATTAAGAATAAATTTACTAGGTTCGCCCATAGCAGGAACCCTAACCACTTCTCTCAGATAATACCAAAAATTATTAAAACATTCCATAAGTATTTTACGTTTATATTGAACTGAGAGATTAGGGTCATGAGGATCAACTCCAGCTAAATCTGGATCTAGTAATGCTAACATAAATCTATTATTCTTAATTCCTATTTGCTCTAAATAAGTAGACATTTCTAAGAAACTTTTATTACTTGTACTCCTCTGATAATATATAGTAATTTGAGGAGATTCAACCATATTAACTTGATCAGCCATAGAATACACCTCCTATAATTACCATGTTGTCGACGTTAACAAAGCTAGGGATTAAATCCCTAGCTTTGTATTATTTATCATTATCAAAGATATATTATAAAGATGAGAAAGGAGGTCATTAGGTATGACCCGTAGAACTTTCATAAAACTGGGTGCTACTGCACTCAGTACTCTTTTCTTGGGACTTCCGTCATCCCAAGAAAAAGAGGATCCGTCTGTATTAAAGACGGTACTCCGCGTGGAGAAGGGGCTTTGGAGCCTCTTTCGCGCGGAGTATTACATTAAAAACATTCTCTTTGCTGGCCGCGCAGCGAAGAGAATTGTAGAGAAGGTTAAGGAGGTGTTTGCTTAACCTTCTTCTTTTTTGTAAAAAATAAGTGAGTTGTATACTATAATTATAATAAGGAGGTTGATAATATGTATGATGTTACATCTTATAGTGGAGCTATACAGTTTGCTTCAGATGTATTTAGATATCTTAATGGGAAAGTGAATTATATAATCCCAGCTAATCAGTTATTATTTAGTAATCCTGTAATGGGCTCTAGTTTTGGGGATGCTACTTTAGATATAGTAGAGATTAATTTACATAATATCTTAAAGGATATAAATTCTATTCAGCCTAATAGGATAGCCGGATTAATTTTATATACTATAACTCATGAATTATTACATATTGATCAACACATGTTTATTTATTCTAGCTTAGCAAATCATAATTTGCAACAAACAGAAGAGTTAATTGAGTTGTCTGCTCATGTCATGACTTCTAAAGTCTTAGAACAAATAATAGATGGTAGCTTTTTTGATGATTTTGATATAGAAGAAGTTGCCCTTCCTCCTCCTGAAATGTTCATGGAAATTCCTGCTTATGATATAAACACTTTATCAATATATGAAAATAGTTTTTATAGAGTACCATCGCCAATCGAAAATGCTGTTTTTTATTTAACTAAGTATTTAGATGTAGATTTTGATGAATTACTTCAAACTAATCGCCCTATTAATATAATACTAACTCTTAATTTAAATAATAAACTTCTAGGAACTGATTATATTTACTATTTATATCATTGGTTACCAATACAGATTTTTAACCTTTTAAGACCTTTAGTTATACTACAAAAAGGATCTCTTGAACCAAATACTACTGTTACTAACTGTATAAAATATGACCAATGTAATATAGATGCTCCACTATTATCTTTAACAATAGATGTATATACATCAGCTAAATTAGCTATAACAAATATTAATAAAGAGTAGAGGAACTCCTCTACTCTTTTATGCGATAATCGGATTAGTAACTTTTATTCTAGAAATATTAAACAGAACAATTTGATCATACCATTCTCTCAATAAATAATTGATAAAAGTAAACAAAATAAATTCATCATAATAAGAAACAAACCATTTCTTCTTATACAGATCTTCTAATACATGATCTAATATATATATTAAGAGATATTCGTATGGTTTGTTATTTTTTGTGTTTTTGAAAAAGATCTTCGTATATAATTCATTAAAATTTTGATCAGCATATAAATCTTTTATTTCTTTAGTATCTATTAAATAAGGTTCGCTCGATTTTTCTTTTTCTTCCATATTCCTAAAGTATAAAGAGAAGATAGTTCTAAATACTTTACTCATCACAATAACATCATAATTATACGTTGTTCCACCTTGATTTAAAAGATTATTTATAACCAAAAACTTTTTATGCTCTCTAACACTATTATGGTAACATAACATTACAAACCATAGTAACCTTTTAGCATAATCTATTTCATATACTACTCTAGAAAATGATGTATTTGATTTTATAATATATAATACTATTATCATACAATTTAAAATACCAGCATATAGAAATGATGTCGAAAGAAGAAAATAGATAGATATATCTGTTATTGAATTTAATACAACTGGTATAATTATGCTCAATAAAAATATATCAAACAATACAAACAGTTTAAAATTGGTAATGTTCCATTTCTGTTTTAAATGAAGTAAAACTAAACCGGTAATCATTATATAATCTTTGCATTTAATCCATAGATAATTTAGCATAGAATCCCTCCGCTAAATTTTTAGTTTATGTAATACTTTCCTTCTATATTTAGCATAATTGTCTTCTTCAGGCCAATCTGAAATCCATGTATCTAAAATAACATATTTATCCCATGTATTTTCATCAGGCCACCAGAAGAAATGTTGACCTCCTCTTAACCTATCCATATTTCCAGATATATAATTATAACATTCTCTATATGCATGTTCTCTTTCTATAACTAATGATTCTGTATCATTAATTTCGTCAGAATGTCTTTCTCTCGAATGTTTAATAAGAATATCTAGAGGAGGTAAAAGAAAGAAAGTATAATCTATTGTTGGGAAATGACCGTATATTTTATTAATAATGTCAAAATTCACATTATCATCTTCGTCCACTTTAGAATATACATATTTTTCGATAGAAGAACGCAATGTACCATTACAAGTATCATTATATATAATAGTAGAAATAAGAGACCTATCTAAAAGCACAATATGATCTTCACCTGATTCGTTTAAAAAAGGTTTAATAATATTATCGGCACAATCAATCATATTAACAACAAACAGAGACTGAACTATATCAGGAGGGTAACTGACTTTAGATTTTAAAATATCTCTAATTTTGTCATACCCAAAAGATTCTTTATTAGGTAAACTTAATGCTAAAACTTTAAGACTCGGTCTTAGATTATTAATATCTTCTTTTAAGTCTTTTACTAAGGTAGTTTTACCAGCACCATCAGGGCCTTCTATTACAATAACCATATTTTTCATAGGCTAACCTCCTAAATAAGATTATTATAACGTCTTTACAAATATAAAATATAAGGAGTAGGCTTTAAGCCTACCCCACCTTATTATCTAAACATATCAGAAACCCCTGCAATAATTTCTTTCTGTATAGCTTGTTCTAGATATACATTAATATTATCACCTTGTTTAGTTCTCATTGAAACTGTATTCATATCAGGGTTTAAACTGACTGATTCATATAAAATATCAAATGTATTTAAAACAGAACTCACTCTATCAGATTCAGCCAATATATACCCATTCATTTCTGCTTTAGTCAAAGGAGTGATAATATCTTCCTCTATATCAACAATATTACCAGATTCTGATAACTGATTAATTTCAGAAGTTTTTGCATGAAAATAATCATCAGGTTGAATTTGATATTGTTGAAATGTTATAGGACTTAGACCTGATTCTGTAGTAATAATACGGGTGGTATATGCTTTACTATGAGAAGGGAAATACACTCTATCATAAGTTATCATTTGCATTTTTCTAACTGTTAAACGTCCATTCTCATTTACTAAAGACCCAACTGCTCTTAAAGAAAAAGAAGGTTTTTGACCACATCTTAAATCTTCATTAAATGATCTCCCCAAATCATTATTCGTGCCTCTGAATCTTCCTTTAACAAAATTACCATCAGTCCATAATTTAAGATACCATACTTGTTCTAAAGTAGGATCTACTTTAGCTTGTCTAGCAAGAGATGTATCTGTGGGATGTCCTGCTTCTCCTTTAAGATTACCAGATTCTACTAATTCTTGAACTCTAGGACTAACTATAGCTTTTCTAAGTTCTTCCATCGGGTAATAACGTCTATTTCTATTAACTTCATCTCCTTCTTGCAAAATACCTTCAGCAATTAAAAATCCATTTTTATGTTCATCTGTGATCTTAAATTCAACTTCGCTTTTTGTAGCTTCACATATAATACAACCAATGGCTTCTTGATTATATTCATCCATTTGTATCACCCCTAAATATAATTACTTATATGAATGTTTGCCACCGGCAAGCCCTAGCCCTCGGCGCAGGCTAGAGCTTATTTGTGGTACCCATAAGTCAATGATAGTATTATTTTTTCTTATTATCCTTTTTAGAGTCATAGGTTGTCTTTTTATTCTCTTGACGATCAGAATTAGTAAAATCAGTTTCAGGGGTAGAAAGAGAACCAGGAAAATCATAACTATAAGACTCTTTATTATTAGTGTTATTATCAACGCCTGTAGTTTTATTTGCTTTTGCCTGAGCTTCAGCAAGAATCTTGGCAGCAGCTTCTTCTCTAGCTTTCTTATCTCTTTCTTTCATAGCTTTTAATTCAGCTGCTTTTCTATCTTGTTCTTCTTGTTTTTGTCTTTGTTGCTCAAGAAGCTTTTTCTTCTTTTCTTCTTCTTCCTGTTGAGCTTTAATAGCTTCAAGGTCAATATGTTTAACAACCTGAGGTGTTTCATCTTTTTTCTTATTAATAACAGTGTGATTACCCATACCATCTACCATTTCTATCTCAGGTTCAGAATAGGCAAAACTAGGTGTATTTTCTTCAATGATAGTAGGCCCATTATACGTATTATAGTTATCAAATCCTAATAAAACTTCTTTACCATTTTTAAGATGTTCTACAACTTTAGCTTTACGTGTAAGAGCAAAACTAATAGCATCAACATCCAAAACTACTCTATTACAAATACCAACAAACGGAATCTTGTTATAGCTAAACGGATTATTGCATCTAACTGTAACTAATTTTTTCTTAACGTAAATAGGTTGATCCATGTGTATTATCCTCCTTAAAAGTATAAGATTACTTGCTTGTTTATAATTTAATTTTTAATTTTCTTCTTCATTAATCAACATAGAATCAATAGTTTCATCAAAAATATAAGACTCAAATATAGAATCTCCTGCTTCAATTTCCTCATCAATATCAGCATCTAAAATAGAAAGATCAATATTTACAGGGCCTAAAAGATCTTCATCAAAATGTCCTTCTAATAAAGTATCAATCAATTCTTGAGTAACCATTGTTATATCTCCTTTCACTCATCATATTCTTTAAACTCTTGAGGGAATATTAATCCTGCATCTTCATCAATAATATTATAATTTTCATCAAATCCCATAGTAGTATCTACTACTTCTTTAAATGTACCAAAATCTTGAATTTCCATTAAGTCATCTCTATCCATTTCTTGTAATAGAAATTGTTCAATATCATATGTCATTATAACTCACCTCTTATTCAATGGTTGATTCTTTTTACTCTATGGTTAAAGGTATTAAAGACGACATTTAGTTAAATATAAAATAGGAGGATAAAAGAATGAATTTAATAAAATCTAAAGCAGATCAAATTTATAGACACTTAATACAAACCTCTTTAGATGCTAAACTAATTATTAGTTTTTTTAAGAATGAATTAAATTCAGTTATTCAATTAGAGCAGCTTCTTAGACAATGTCATGATGATAAATCGTATGACTATAATTGGCCATTAATGAAACAAGAAATAGATAATATAAGAACAAATAAACTTCATTTAGTTAAAGAAAAATTCGGTTGGTTAGACTATAAAGCAAAATATTACTACGAAAGGCTTATAAAAGATAGATAGACCTACTCTTTGAGTAGGTCTTTGTGTTTTGCAAAATCTTTTTCAGTTATATACTATAATAATGTAAATGACAAAATATTACATTAGGAGGAATGTATATGTCCTAAGTTAATAAAGCCAAGTCACTAATATAACTTTAGAAAGGAAGATGTCTTATGTTGTTTAGACTGTTGCTTATGGGTGCTAGTGCATTGGTTGGGGCTTCTATCGGATATAATGAAGGTAAGAAAGATGCTATTAGGGAACAATCCGGATATCAACATATTCCTGAGTATAAACCGTCTCTTCCGAAAGCTGCAAAAGATCTTTTTAATAAAACTACCACTTCTATAAAGCAAGCCGCCTCTGATATAAAGAATAGTAAAGAATATGTAGATTTTAAAACTAAGTTCTCTAAAGATGAATTAATGCATCTCTTGTGTAATAACCAAGTAATGGATACAGTTAATGATATACTTAAACAGAATAATGGTGAATATCGGCCTGGTTACTATTTTAAAGGTGAAGAGTGGAAAAAGTATAAAGAAACTCAACATGATCAAGCATGTAATTGCCCGAATTGTTCTAAAAATGATTATATAGGTGCCAATGTAAATATTACGCCTAATAAATAAATTAAAGCTAACCCTCCTCCAAATTTATATAGATTCAACCCAAGGCTATAATAGCCTTGGGTTTCTTTTTTATTTGCCAACTGAAAAACAATTTTCAAGATAAGTATTAGCGTCTGATTCTATACTAGTGGTATCTTCTTTCTTTTGTAGATTATTCATATAAGCTTTTATAATATATAAAAGTATAGGAATCTCATAAAATAAGTCTTTACAATATCTAAACTTTATTTTTTCTAAACTCACTAATTCTGGAACTGTGATCATAAAATCTTCTTGATTTAAATAATTTACTATAATATTCCAATATATTACATGATTAGCTTCATTATTCTCATCAAAGGGAGTATTCTCTTGAATATGATCAAATAGATTATTGTTTAATTGATTTACGGGATCAGAATTATGTTTATCTATGAGATTAACTGATAATTGTAAATAATCTTCCATTCTATCTACTAGCAAAGAATTAGGATCGTGTACTGGAAGTAGATAAGCAGAATTAGTATGAAGCTTAGGATTCTTATCCTCTATATCTTTGAATATAGTTCTATTATATTCTAATGTGAAAGTAGAAGAGGTATGAACAGCATGATCTATAAACAAATATTTTAATTCATCATCTGAATCAAATAGAGCTCCTCTTATCATGAATTCTATCATATAAGGATCATATATATACTGATTATCTAGATAATTATATACAAAGGTTTGTATATTATCTCTCCAAAAAAGTTCTATATAATATCCTTTAAGTTTCTCATATAATTCATGAAGCTTGGATAAAGCTTCATCTTCTTCTTCTGATAAAATGCAAGTAGAATTGGTTCCAACATTTTCTATCTTAAATTTAAATTTCTTAATGAGCTGTTTACCATTAAGCGATGCTAACCAATCTTCTCTACTATTATCTAGTATAAAATTACACTTATAAAAGTTAGCTCCTCCTGGTATTTCTAGATTATCTATAGTAACTTTAACTATCCTAAATATATATGGTTTAGGAAGATAATCTACGGTAAATACATCATCTACTTGCGGTATAATAGATCTAGGAAGTATTAATATCTCTCCACCTATCTCTTGGGCTTCTACACCATATTCCTGTAACTCCATCTCTACCTGCGTTCTAGGAAATCCATATATAATAAAGTCTTTGATACGATTAAATCTAAGAGGAGATTTATTACCTAACTGATCATATATATCTTTCTTACCAGCATCTAACGTAGTATGTTTATTATTAATATTCCAATACGTAACTTTCGTTGGTTTACGCGAAATCCATTTGAAATAAGGATTACTCATACGTGATATTTGAGATTGAGTTAAACTATCAACCATTGTGTTGTATGTAATTTGTCCAAAAGCCATTATTATCACATCCTGTTTATAGATTACCTTGATGTGAAAATAGTAAACTATATTTGAATTATATACTATATAAATGAATAGGACTTCGCATATCTATATTTAAAGCTCTATTGATATGAAAATGAATATATCTATAAAAAGTTATTTGATATAAAGCCGTATAAATCTATTTCTAAATGAATTGAATATATAACCTATTATATCTATACAAAATGTACTTCTTTTTTTTTTCATTAATATATTATAGAAATGAATAAGGGTTTCGCAGATCTCCCTTGTTTGGCTATCTCCGGATAGTCGCCAACCTATTACGGGTTGAGTATAATATCTGCGATACCCTGAAGATAGTAAGGGTAAAGTCCGAGGAGGGCTTAATAATGTTCAAATCTATTTTCAATTTTATCCAGTTTTTAATCTTTATCGCCAAGGGCGGAAGGATCTCGGCCGAAGCGTTTTCGGCCGAGATCCAAAAGGTCTTGGCTGAAGAAAATCATACGGAGGGATGGCAAGTAATGGTTGTCACCTCGCCGTATGATTTGGTTGGGTTCGGCGCAAGCCGAACCCAATTATTTAATGCCTCGCTTTACGCAGGGTTTACAGTCCCTGCTGAAGTCGGGGGGCAGGACACTGTTGTGTTCTGTTTACATGTTTTCAAGGTTGGATGGTTTGGGTTCGCATCAACGTGGCAGGAAGCCGTACGGCAATTAGTGCGGCATGAATTCCGACACGTCGCCCAAATTGAGGAGCTCCGCCGTCGCGGCGGAGCTCAATATGTCCAACGGGCCCTTGAGGCCCACACCAAAGTTAGCCCCCTTTGGGGCTATCAAAAAGATCCGATGGAGGCTGATGCGTACGCCAATCAGGAGTATGCACCGGCTGATCAGTCGGATATTGAGGCTGCTGTCGATAAGATAGTTGCCAACTTCTAAAATAATTTAAGGCGAGCAAGGATGCGAGCCTTATTTTTTTCTTTGAAAGAATATATTTTATAAAAAATATATTATAAGTATGAATTACCAATAAAGGAGATGATAAAAAATGTTGAAAAAAATCAAAAAGGCGATTAAATTCGTCAAGAAAAACAAAAAGGCGATCGTAAAGATCGCTATCCTCCTGGTGGTCCCAGGAGGTCTATTTGTTTTAGGAGCAATGCTTCTTCGGAAGCTCGCTTCTAAGATATAAATAATATTTCCAAGCCTTCGGGCTTGGAAATTTTTTTGTTTCTAAATATATACTATATCTGTGAATAAATCTATATATATAAGAAATTACAGGCGAGAGTCGCGGCGCCTGTGTAGGTCGGTAGTCTCCTTACGACAAAAAAGCTACCATTCCCCTGCGATTGACGATATAGGGGATAAAAAATAAGAGCCAATATTTGGCTTTAATTTTTTTTATATTAATCTATATGAGTAATCTTTTATTCTTTCTTTAGGAACTCCAAAGTCTTTTTCTTCTTTATAACCATTCATATGAATATATACTTCTATATTTAAGGGAGATAAAATCTTCTTTAATTCGTTTATTACATATTTCTTTACATCATTATCTATAAAGATATGAAATATAGGATCTACTATACCCATATCACATAAGAAATATTTAATTATATTGAGATAACTATTACCTCCTATACAACTATATATTCTATTATATCTATCAGCATTATATAGATTATAGAATATAGATAATATATCAAAATGACCTTCACTAATAACAATTTCTAGTCTTTGAGTAATATTACAAATACTGGGTATTATATAATACCCAGCTGGCATACCCTGTAATATCACATATTTTATATATCTATAGTTTAAACTCTTTCCTAAATTTACTGTATTATATACCATATTCCTCATAGATATAGAAGTATTATTATTAGATAAGAATCCAACAAAATGTTGATCCAATAAATTAATAACTCTTTCATCCCTAGTGTATTGGTGTATATAGTTTCTCCATAATAAATCTTTTATAGAAAATACTATCTTATCTTTTAATAGTTCTTCAAAAGGTAAATCTAATCCTATTCTATTACATATATATTGTCTCTTCATTTCATTTATTTGTGCTGAATTAGTATTAAGATGAGATAAATTAATCTTATTATCTTTTATCAATCTATATTTAGAATAAGAACTGTTATGTTTACTAAATTCATCTATCGCAGATAATAACATTGGATCTATTGCTATAGGAGAATTCCAAGCTAAATTAATCAAAGTATCAGAGGTTAAGATACCTCTATGGGATGTATTTCTAAAACAATTATAAAATAATGGTTTGCCATCATTTCCTAAACAGATACTCATATGATGATTAGTATCTGCTCTACCTTCTTTAATACAGAGAGGGCAATTTATTAATACATTATTCTTAGCTCCATCATCTTTAGATCCAGGAAAAAGCTGATGGAGACTCTGCCTTAAATAATCTTGAAAGCTATAATTGTCTTCCATCAGCTTTCTCCTTTCTTTTATTCATCTTCCGGAATCAAAGGAATAGTAAAGACACCAGTTGGTGGGAAAATAACTTTATCAGAGCCAAACACTAAACATTCATTCAAATCAGTATTAACATGTGCACAAACAATATAATTTTCTGCAATTCCTTCGCTAGAATAAATAGTAATTTTCTTCTTTCCTTCTCCACAAAAGGCTACATTGTCTGAATCAAAAAGTTTCTTAAAAGACTTAGGGTTCATAAAGGCAATATTAGCAAAAGCATTATCCGGGCAATTGTCTTCTAAATCTTTTACAATTTCATCACGATTCCACTTCATCAATATCGTCTCCTTGATCTTTAATCTTTTTATTAATCTTATCTTCTACAGTTTTCAATTTAGATCTAATCACTTTTATAGTATCTTTCTCAAAATCAGGTTTATTGTCATTAGGTTCATTATTCCAATCAATCATGTTGGCAAGTTCTTCTAAATGTTCCATAGGAACGTTATCTACATCAATTTTTGCATTAGGATTAGATAACCAAGTAAAAGCATAACCTAATTGTTGACCCATATTAACCACATCTCCTTTAGAATTTATTGTTAATACGTCCTTAGGACTTTTATTTTGCTGTCTAGGATATAAAATATTAACGTCTCTAAAGCATATAC
>Ga0247609_10001903_pt1 | contig 23317 bp, 19 predicted proteins | sample 172DNAGHGlowgp2_FD_193487 | JGI IMG/M metagenome (GOLD analysis project Ga0247609, IMG submission 193487) | Sheep rumen microbial communities from Palmerston North, Manawatu-Wanganui, New Zealand - 1728 DNA GHGlow gp2 | ecosystem: Host-associated > Mammals > Digestive system > Stomach > Rumen ...
AGGTGTCGACATCTCCCATCCTGACCTGAAGGACAATATCCTGGCTGTAAGGAATGTGATTGATGACAACGATGACGTGACTGATGAAGTGGGACACGGAACATCGTGCGCCAGCATGGCTGCAGCCGTATGCAATGGCGAGGGAATGGTGGGAGCCAACCCCATGGCTCAGATTATCGCCATCAAGCTCTTTAAGGAATCTACAGGTGCCACTGTCGCCAATGAAATCAAGGCTTACGATTTCGCGCTCAGTAACGGGGCAGATATTATCTCCATGAGCTATGCAAATCCGAACGAATCGGATGCTTTGCACGAGGCCCTGAAGAAAACATCGCAACAAGCTATCATGGTAGCAGCTTCAGGCAATGAATCGACGGGTATCTACGATTTTCCCAATACACCAGCAGCCTGGCCTGAAACCATCGGCGTGATGGCAACAAATCGCCGAGGACAGATGGCCAAATTCTCGAATTACGACCTCGATGGTGCCTTTTACTCTGCAAGCGAAAAACCCTATAATTATGAGCTATATGCACCAGGTGAGAATGTGCTGACGGCAAAAACTGGTGGTGGTTATCGCTACATCTCAGGTACCTCATTCGCTTGTCCGCTCACAGCAGGAGCCATCTCCCGTCTGCTTCAGTGCCGTGATTTCAAGAACCGTGAAGAGATGGTCCGTGCCTTAGCCGAATCTGCAGGCAGTCATCTCGACATCATGCAAGCTTATCAGTACCAGGAGCCAATCAATGGCGTGTTTATGCGGAAAATCAACGGGATAGATATGACCTTTAATAAAGTGGGCGACAATCGCGTAGTGATTGGCGATGGGCAGCACGCCTGTGTCAATAATTCGCAGATTGACTCCCTCATGATTCCACAACTCGTAGCCGGCTATCCGCTCGAAGGGGTTGCCGATCATGCCTTTGAGAACATTAGCATCAAGAAACTCACCTTTTGGGAGAATATCAAGACACTGGGTGCCAGCGCCTTTGCTGGAGCCAAAGTAGATACGCTCGACTTGAGGAGAATCACAAAGCCACTGACGTGTGGCACAGGATGCTTCGACGACCAGCTTTACAAGCATTGCATCGTCAGGGTTCAACGGCAATACTTGAGCGATTTCCAAAGTGATGACGTCTGGAAAAACTTCGCCCATTTCCTTACGGATGAGTTCTATTGGAAAAACAGCGATGGCGTTCAGATTAACTTCAATATTATCGATGAAAACGCGAAAATTGCTGCCATTAGTCAGATATCTGATGCTCGCAAACCTGCCATTGATACAAACTGGAGTGGCAAACTCACCATCCCCGCAGAGGTAAACGGCTACAAGATAACAGCTGTAGGCGATTTGGCACTGATAGGCTGCTCTATACAGGATATCGAATTGCCAGAAACCATCGACAGCATCGGCAAACAGGCCTTTGAAAACTGTGGTGACTTAAAATCTATTGTTCTGCCAGATCAAATTACTGCACTCCCCGAAGCTTGCTTCAATTTCTGTATGTCTCTCTCGGAAGTCATACTGCCCAAACACCTGAAATCCATTGGAAAGGATGCCTTCAATGGATGTGTCATGAGTACGGTTACGATTCCAGCAGAGGTAACCTCCATCGCCAAAGGTGCTTTTGAATACGATGGTCTGAAGTCTGTAGTATCATTAATTACTGAACCATTCGATTTGGAAAGCAGCAAAAGCGATGTCTTCTCAACTTGCGACACACTATATGTGCCAAAGGGAACCAAAGCCCTTTACGAGGCTAAGCAAGGTTGGAAGGATTTTACCCACATCCTCGAATCAGAACCTACTGCCATCCGTCAAGTGGTGCAGGCTCCTGATGAGAATGCGCCCTACTACTCCATCGACGGCAAACAGCTAAAAGATGCTCCACAGCGCCGAGGCATCTACATCCATCAGGGCAAGAAAGTCCTGGTAACGGATTAACCGTGATTGATTCTTGATCGAGGTATCACCTTTTTACTAATGAGATACATCATGTCCTTCTGATCATTCATGCGATAGGTTCGAACAGATGTGAGGTTAGGACCAGCTGAGCGATAAAGCGTAACTTCAGTAGGAAGGTCGTAAGTCTTTTTCTCTTTATTCCACTTGCTAACCTCTACATTATAGCCGTTTTTATAGTATTTGTAGCTGAGGCGCACATTTTCCACCCATTGCTTGGTAGCCTCATCCCAACACATCGTTTCCTTGCTTGACAATCGCCCTTCGGCATCATAATCATAGCGACATTCTACATGATTTTCTGCCTCTGCATCATACAGGTTGTGCACCTCATTGCCGTTGACCGTATTAAAATACATGCCAAGTACCATTGCTGCTGTGATAATCGATTCCATAATCTTGCTTTTTTAATTTGTTACTTTGTCTATTTGACGTAGCAAAGTTCCAAAAAGTTGCAAGCAGAGTATGGTTCATGTAACGGGAAAAAAAAGAAAACTCCCCCAAAATTTGGAGTATAATCTTTTTTTTCTTATCTTTGCACTGAAAATCAATAAGAGAAAAATGAGAAACGTAGATTATACAGATAATCAGATAACGGAAGTTATAGATTTTGCCCCAGAAACAACACATGAGGCTCATCTTCGTATTATGGATGCCGAACGTGGTATTGCTAATGGCGAAACCATTTTGCACGAAGATGTAATATCTCAATCTTATAAGTTGCTAGAAAAATATGATTGTTAAATGGAATGCCAAGGCTTAGTCTCATTGGAATGAGCAATTGGAATATTGTGCAGAAACCTTTGGACGGAAAACAGCTTTGGAAAGCATACAGATTGTAGAAGATAAAATCAAACGAATCTGCAAGTTTCCTGAATCTGGTACGTCAGAGCCTTTACTCAAGGACGAGCCCTATACATATCGGTTTGTTCATGTTCAGAAACGTATCAAGCTTATCTATCGATATGATGAGCTACAACAAACGATTTTTATTGTTGACGTTTGGAATACGAAAATGTCTCCTCAACATATATTGGATAGAATGAGGTAACTAATTAACAAATTAGGGACAGGCTTTTTATTCTTTAAGGAATTAGTGGCCTGTCCCTTTGATTGATCTAGAATTCAAATCCTACTTTTACATCAAAGCCATAACTATTACCTTTTTTATCAACTGTTGGCATTTCTAGTTGCTGTGTTTGATAGCCAACAGCCACATTGATTGCATTACTATTAGAAATAGCAATTCTACATCCCAAGGAAAGATTGCAAAATAGCCCCCCTGTAGCCTTCCAAACAAATCTCACTGCACCCCCTGTAGTTTTTATATTACCTCCAAAATCCCAAGGAGTATATCCAACTTTTACATCTATGAACGGACAAATAATAGCATGTGTTGGTAAATCAAATCGCAAATTACCAAATATGGGTATAGACCATAACTCCAGTTCATTCCAATAGCTAAGTTGTGCACCTGCACCAATAAATAAGTATTCAAAAGGTCTGTATCCATGTGATGTAGATAAATCATATCGATTTCTTCCGTAGTCCCCTTCTCCAAATGTATGTCCAAAATTAACAAACCCCCAATAACCAGTTTTTATTTCCTTACTTATTGGACGCTTTTCTTTCTGAGGTTTTACTTCGTTAAACGAATCTTTTTCACCATTATTATAATTAATAGACAAAACATACGATGACTTTATTGTGAAAATAGGTCCATCTATGTTTGATATTTTTTTGTATTTTATTTCAGAGGAACTAACCTCTGTGACTTTACTAAGAATGGTTGTCCCATCTTTCAAAACAATAACATCTTGTGCATACGAGCAAATTGTCGTAATACAAAACAAAATAAATAAAACCTTTTTCATACTCTACCATTTTAAAAATTAAATATCCATCTATTTCTAATTATTGTTTTCTGTTTATTAACCAGCTCTAAGAACTTATTAATTTGAATTTCGTTTCCTCCAATATGTTTTGCAAAGTGCCAATTACTTTCATGTTGAATACGATTTAATACTCGATAGAAATAAGGTAGATCAATATGGGAAAGAGAATGCCCAAGTACTACAACATGAGAAACTTGTTTTAAAGAATCAAAAAATATATGATTATCACCTATTCGGTCATCAATATTTTTAACGAATCTATTCATAACTTTTGCTATTTCCCTTTTAGAAAATTCTTCTTCATCATTATTAGCATAGATATGATCTACAATTTCTTTTCTGTTATGTCCCACTATAACATCTTCATTGTCCGTCGCGCATCCATGAATATGACAGATATGAGATGATGGAATAGCATATGTATCTTCTAACAGTTTTGTATAATTGAAGGTCAGATACCAACTATCTTTGCTAATATCTAGTTCTTGTACCGTATGCGATATATCAATTTGTTTTGCCCATTCTTTTAATAATCCAGGTAGTTTAATGCAAATTAAGCCTATTTGAATTGCGGTACCTTTCCATCCTTCTGGATTCCAGAAACGATTTCCAGTTGGTACGTAAAAGTCTTTATATAATTGATCCAAATCATACTCACCCATCGCATCCTCTAAATTACTCCACAAATAATTAGGAGAACAATTTAAATTTGGAAAGACTCTTAACAAGTCATTAGCAAAGTCTTTGTATCTATTGGTGTTTAGCCAATAGTAGAAATCTTCATATTTGGATTCTATTCCATGAAATAGATCAAAACCATTACCTATAATATACAAGGTGTTCTTTTCTTGGTTTTTTAAATCAGGGAATTCTATTCTCATTCATTTTTTATTATGTCAGCATCTCCCTTACTGACTAATTTTTTGAATGTCTGAGACTAATATAGAAAAAGCGTGGGAGATTCCTTGTTACTCGTCCCGCACTCTGAGGCTCTGGCATCGCCCTATCCGTAGAACGAGCAACGCCGAAGCCCACGCCAATATGTATATAAACAGCATTGTTTGCTTCGAAGCCAAAAATGGTCGTCAGCAAATGAGATGCTGGATATAACATATCCATGAGCGTCTTTGTTGCTTTGATTCTTGACGGATAGTTTGGAACTGCCAGATTCCAGAGTGTCAAGCACAAAGCGTAAAGTACGCTTCTCCTAAATTTAGGTCTCCACCCATACAAACCTGCTCACAAGCAAAGTCTCGGTATGAAGACATTGCAAAGATAAGAAAAAAAATGGGCTATTAATATATTAATAGCCAACATTTAAGAATAATTTGCATTTTATGATTATACCAACTTTTTCATAAATATTTCGATTGTGTCATCTCTCATACACACAAATAAGGTAAAAATACAATTAACATTAAAAACTCCCTGGAATCGTGAATTATTTCTCTATGTAATTACGATCCTTTTCGAAGGTAATGCCTTGATAAAGTTCGGGGGAGCCCTGTTCACTTTCTGGGATAAAGTGGGAAACGCTGTAATTTGCGCCCTAAAGATTGCGAAACAAAATTAAGAATTTCCATTTGATAATAATATTATTTTGCCACTACTAAATTATGGATAAACCATTGATAATAAATTGTATACATATGTCATTATATCTACTTTGCCCCTACTTTCCATCTACTTTTCCTCTACTCTGCCGCTATCTTCCATCTACTATCTAACACATTCTTTACTACTATCCAGCAACCTTTAGAATCTAATCTTGTCCCTGAATTCTCTAGAGAATTTAACGGCATCCTTTAATATCTCCATTTGTTCCAAGTAATGGGGCTTCTCAATTCTCTAGAGAATTCATGAACATCGTCATGTCTTATAACTTGCTATCTAGTAGTTTTATGTGTGCGAGATTACTATCTAGTGGTTAGAAAGTAGTATACAAGTGCTCAAATAGTAGATGTAAGGTAGCGGCAAAGTAGAGGAAAAGTAGCGGCAAGATAGATGCGAATATATGTGTATATATCTTGTTTTCAATTGCTTACTAATATTTTAGTAGCGGTAAAACATAAAAATGTATTTATATTATGAAATACAATGTCCGTCTTCACTTCATCCATGAAAGTAAACAGGGCTCGCCCGAACTTTATCAAGGCATTACCTTCGAAAAGGATCGTAATTATAAAGTGGAATAACTCAGACAGGATCCGAGAGTCGTTGCAGAAAATAGCCTAAAAGTTTGGAGGGGAAACAAAAAAACACTATCTTTGCAAACGAAAAAGATAATAGAATATGGGAAAGGATGAATGTATTATGCTGTTAAAGAAGTACATGTGCATACTTAAAGATAAGTATGGTATAACTTCTTTGTCTCTTTTTGGTTCAACGGCAAGAGGTGAACAAAAGGAGGGTAGCGACATTGACTTATTTGTTGATACTGAAACTCCTAATCCCTTCTTGTTGATGGACGCCAAGGAGTTCCTTGAGAAAGAAACTGGTTCTTCAGTAGATATCGTACGTAATCATCAAAATCTGAACCCTAGATTAAAAAAAAGCATTTTGAAAGATAGAATCTTTATCTTCTGAAAATAAAGGAATCGCATTAGATATTCTCGAAGACATCCTTTCTGCCATCGAGAAACTTGAAAATAGAACTAAAGATATCCAATCTGTAGATGATTTCCTGTGTTCATCGTCTGGTATGGTATTGTTAGATGCGACATGTATGTTGCTTATCGCCATTGGTGAGAGCCTAAAGAGTTTGGATAAAACTACTGATGGTAAGCTATTGCCGACTTATCCTTCTATTCCTTGGAAGAATGTAAAAGGTTTAAGGGATATCATTGCCCATCACTATTTCGATGTAGATGCATCACAGATTCTTTGGATAATTAAGAATGAGATTTCGCCACTTAAAGAGGCCATTTCCTATTTCATAAATGAGTTAAGCAAAGAGGTATAACAAGAGAAAGTTTCTATAAACCACAGAAAAGGATTCAATCATATTTGTCTCAGTGAGTCATGAGTAAAAAAAATTAGGGCACATAGATTTTTAAACCTATGTGCCCTAAAAGGAAACGAGTTTAGTCTGACTCATCAAATGGTATGACTATCGACTTTATGGAATTAGTAGTTAAGTTTGAATCGCCAAATTTGGAAATTTCCATCTGTATTACCTCGATCAGAAACAAAATACAAGAAGTTGTCAGTTGTCCAATATGGCATGCCATCATATGACTGGTTAATTGTTACTTGAATTAAATTATTACCATCAGTGTCAATTAGATAAATATCAAAGTCTTTTTTATCCTTTTTAGAAGCCTGGAATACAAGTTTTGTACCATCTGGACTCCAACGTGGGTGGAAAGCATATCCTTTTTTCGCATCAGTTACCTGCACTTGTTCGCTACCATCAACATTCATAGTCCATATACTACAACTCTTGGCATCAGAGGAGTATTTAACATATGCAATTTTGCTTCCGTCAGGAGAGAAACAAGGTTGATATCCATTACCTAATAAAGTTGTTTCTCCCGTTTTGAGGTTCTTTATCCAAATTTCACTGTTCTCTACAATAACAGTAGTACCACCGAAACCGAATGAAGACCAAAAATTCCATTTCTTATAATATGAATACTGTATTCTACTATATGCTAGTAAAGATCCATCAGAATTAAAACTAGGATAATCTTCAAAAGCATTCGAAGATTCGGTTATTTGATTGAGAGCCTTTCCTTTGCTATCAGTCATCATGTAAATATCAGAGGTGTTACTGCCTTCAAGTTGACAGCGAAAGGCAATTTTATCAAGAGCAGGACAATACACGGGTGAATAATTTAGATTTTTTCCACTCGTTTTTTGAGTCATTGCTGCTGAGAAAGGATTGTCCTTTTTATAAATGTTGAACCACCTTTTATTTTCACGAACACAAAAAAACAAAGCAGCACCATTATCACCGCCAAAGGGATATAAACAAGGCTCCTCATTATCAGTTACTTGGGTCAATGCCTGTAAACTTTCTCCAGTAGTAGTAATTGCCCATTTCTTTTTTGCATTACCAGCTACTGCCACAAAAAGAATTAATGCAGAAATAACAAGTCTCTTCATAAGCTTTAAATAATTAGATTGTAAATATTTATAATTTTGGTTGTATTTGTTTTAAATAAGTTTATTGCAAATAATAAGATTTTATTTTGAACTAAGCAAATAAAATAGGAATAAAAATAAAAAAAAGTTCATCTAACTCAAAGTTGAGGTCTCATGAGCCATATTCTGCTTGCAACTTTTTGGAACTTTGCTACGTCAAACAGACAAAGTAACAAATTTAAAAAGCAAGATTATGGAATCGATTATCACAGCAGCAATGGTACTTGGCATGTATTTTAATACGGTCAACGGCAATGAGGTAAACAATCTGTATGACGCAGAGGCAGAAAATCATGTAGAATGTCGCTATGATTATGATGCCGAAGGGCGATTATCAAGCAAGAAAACGATGCGTTGGGATGAGGCTACCAAGCAGTGGGTGGAAAATGTGCGCCTCAGCTACAAATACTATAAAAACGGCTATAATGTAGAGGTTAGCAAGTGGAATGAAGAAAAAAAGACTTACGACCTTCCTACTGAAGTTACGCTTTATCGCTCAGCTGGTCCTAACCTCACATCTGTTCGAACCTATCGCATGAATGAGCAGAAAGACATGATGTATCTCGTTAATAAAAAGGTGGTACCTCAACCAAGAATCAAATAAATAACCCACGGAATTAAGGTCCCGTGGGTTATTTTATAACGTCATTCCTATTTGATGATTACTTCTCAGGCATCATGACGATAGAAGCGTGGTTTCCTGCAGAAACGAGGTCCTTCAGGAAGTTCTGAACCTTCTGAGCTGTGAGCGCCTTAACGGTATCTACATAGTTGGTCTGAAGGTCTACACCCTCTGCCGTCCACTCTGTCAGTACATCCATCCAGTGGCCGTTCTCACGATCATTGTCAGAAGCCTGCTTCAGCATAATCTCCTTAACGGTGTTGAGGTCAACATCGTCGATTTTCTGCTGAGCATCAGCGAGATACTTCAACATAAGATCCTGGGCAATCTTCTGCTTATCAGGATTAGTAGGAGCCTCAACGGTGAGTGTATAAATAGGATAAGCACCGTTGGTGTTAATCTGACCTGTAGCACCAACATAGTATGCGGCACTCTCTACTTCACGGATAGTACGATCGTAGATGCGCGTCAGAATCTGAGAAGCTGCACTCAGAAGCACCTTATTCTCAAGGGTATAAGGCATCTTATCGTTGAGCCAGATCTCAGTGGTCTGAGCCTGTGGGGTCTCCATCTTCTTTGTGAAGTTGCAAACCTTATTACCACGGAAGAGGGTACGAACATCCTTCGCCTTTACGGCCTTACCAGCAGGCAGCGATGCAATATACTGCTCGAGGAGAGGACGAATCTGCTGCTCGTCGAAGTTACCAATAATGGTGTAGATAAACTGACCACCGTTGCCATAAAGCTGCTTCATGATAGCCAAAGAGCGATCATAGTCGAATTGCTGGATATCCTCTACATTTGGCATCATATAAAGCGGATTGTGATTGTTCTTGATGCTGGCAACAGAATCGCTGTAAACCATCGATGGATTCAGGTCTTTTTTGCTGAGAACGGTCTGCATCTGGTTGACGAACGAAGCCATCGACTTCTCGTCCTTCTTAATATTGGTCATCGTAAGATAGGTCAACTGGAAGAGAGTCTCAAGATCCTTAGGTGTAGAGCGACCAATGATATACTGGCGATCTTCAGTAACCTTTGTGTTAACGCCAACCTGCTTACCAGCGAGGGCCTTATCGAGCTCTGACTTAGAGAAGTTGCCCAAGCCGCTATAGGCCTGAACGGTCTCGATAATCTGCATATTCATGTTATCCTCTTTGCCAAAGAGCGACATACCACCCTTTGCCTCAGCCTGCATCATAACCTGATCGTCCTTGAAGTCGGTCTTCTTCAGAATCACCTTAGCGCCATTAGAAAGGGTCAACTCCTTATAGCCAAGTGTCTTATTCTCAGACTCTTTTACGATCTTTCCCTTAGCAGGAAGCTCAGAAATCAGAGGCTCTTCTTTTACATTGTCGACCCAAGCAGTGAGTGTTTCACCATTAACTGTGGTCAAACCAGCCTGCATCTGCTCAGAGCTTACGTAAGTCTTACCCTCTTTCTCTTGCTCCACATTGAAGGCTACCAGATTTTTACCGCTGGTGTTAATCAACTGCTGAGCATACTGGTTAACCACCTCGAATGGCAATTGCTGAGCCAGTACGGACATCGTCTGATAAAGGTCTTCGAGAGATGGAATGGGATCATTTTCCAGATAATTCTCAATATACTCATCGGCATATTCAGCATTCTTACGCTTGTCGCGATTGGTGTAAGCCTTCTCAAGTGCGCTAATGTAATCAGCCTTGGCACGCGCATACTCAGTAGCTGTAAAGCCAAAGTCGTGGGCACGCTTAGCCTCGCGAGCTATTGACTGAAGGGTCTCGATATCCTTACCCTCTTTTGCTACACCAATCAGCATCAGCGCATCCTTGGTACGAGCCATCTGCATGAAGTTGCCATCCTGGGCCATTGCCTGAAGGAAAGGACAATCAGGCTGTTGGGAAATCTCAGAGAAACGACTATTCAGCATCGCACAAACGATATCGCTCAGATAATCGGTTACGAGGAATGCCATCGTCTTCTTCATCTCTGCAGGCACTGGATCGCGCTTGATAGAGAACATCAGGATAGAGAACTGCTGCTCCTTGTCCTTTTCAGCCACAAAGATAGGTTGCTCGTTATCGGGCACTGGCTCATCGATGACCTTGGCTGCATCAGCAGCTACCTTGATATCGCCAAAGAGCTTCTTAATCAGATTCTCGGTGTAATCTACATCGATGTCACCAACAATGACAATAGCCTGGTTGTCAGGACGATACCATTTCTTATAATAAGCAACGAGCTCCTCGGGCTTGAAGTTATCTACAACCTCCATCTTACCGATAGGCATACGGAAACCATACTTTGAACCCTGGAAAAGCTTTGGTAGCGCACGTTCCTGCATACGACCCATTGGGGTGTTGCGCATACGATACTCATTATGAATCACGTCGCGTTCCTTCTCAATTTCCTCTGGGCTTACGGTAATGCCACTTGACCAGTCTCTCAAAACAAGCACACAAGAGTCGAGTGCCGTCTGACGTTCTGTAGATACGTCGGCAATATAGTATACGGTACGATCGATAGAAGTATAAGCATTCAAGCTACGACCATACTCCACACCAATAGACTGCAGGTATTCTGTCATTGTACCCGTTGGGAAATGTTCAGAACCATTAAAGGCCATGTGCTCAAGGAAGTGAGCCAAGCCTTGCTGAGAGTCGTCTTCCTGAATAGAGCCTACACGCTGGGCGATGTAGAAGTTAGCCTTCTTTTCAGGGAAGCCATTGTGACGAAGGTAATAAGTCAGTCCGTTGTCTAACTTACCGATACGGACATCCTTGTCGACAGGGATTTCTGGCATCTGCTGAGCAGATACGAACCCTGTAGCGAGCAGAAATACTGCTACAAATAAATTTCTTAGTTTCATTTTATAACGATTAGGTTGGTTATATAATTGCAAAATTAATCTTTTCGTTCCTTATAGATAACTTTATTGGCGCCACTCGTAATCTTCAGTGCTTCAGGATGATCTTTAATAAAGGAATCGATGTGGCGCACACGCTTCTCCTCAAAGATCTCCTCCATCGCAATCAGAATACCCGTTTCTTCCACATCGCCAAAACCATAATTGATAGCTGTACCAAACAGTTTCATCGTTGGCGAAAGGCTCATATAGGCATTTACCAACGGTGGGATGTTATACCCCAACTTACGGATTTCGCTATTCAGAATCTTGTAATCCTCCTTAAAGGAATTACCACTGAAAAGGGTTTGGAATTCTGCTGGATCTGTCTCAATTATCAACGGTTTCATCGGAATAATGAGCTTATCCTTATCATCAAAATATTTCTTCAAGAAATAAAGAATCATATCGCGACCCTTACGGATATACGATGGATACATGGTCATCTTTCCAAAGAAGTACTTTACATTTGGTTTAATCACGGTCAGAGCACCTAGTCCATCCCAAAGATTATCGAGTGCAAACAGACTCTTGGCACCCATACGAGAACTCTGGTAAGGAAGGGAAACAAATGAGCGACCAAGCTCGATGGTCCATGGCGCGTACTCCTTAATAAAGCGCTCAGAGAAGTGGAACATGTGGCTGGTAGCGAGAATAGGTTGCCCCTTATCGTCGTAATCCCACTCATTACCAACAAGATAACGATAACCACCAATGATCTCTTCTGCCTCTGGATTCCATACAATCAACTGCTTATAGCAATTCTCGCAAGTATCGAATTCATCGATATCCATGGATTTACCTGTGCCTCCACCTGCCTCACGAAAAGCGATCTCGCGCAAGCGACCGATTTCTTTCATCACGTTTGGTGAATCATGAGCGGTGATTATATAAATCTCGTTATGACTTTTGTTCGTCATACGAAGTTGGCGCTCTGAAGTCAACTCGCTCTTGAGAATCTCTTTAGCAATTGGTTGGATAATTTCTTGTTCCATCTCACTCGTTATTAGTTATAGTTTATAGACTTGCTCTTTTACGAATTGTGCCCATTCCACCGGTTTCTTAGTCTTGTCGAACGTTTCCCAGGGGATGGGATTTCCGATGGTTACCTTAAATGTCTTATGTCTATTTTTGTACATCTCATCGACAAGGAACAGCATCGCCAGATTAAAAGGCAAACACTTATCACTGAAATTCGCCAAGCGATAGAAGAACTTGCTATTCTCTCCACTGAAATGAATAGGCACTACGTCGCGATGACATTCAACACTCTTTGTAATAAACGTCTTCGTCCAGGGGATATCACAAACAACCCCATTTTTCTTTCGCGAACAAAGACCAGCAGGGAACATCAGCATATGGGAATCGCTTTGGAATCCAGCCTCAACCATCGCAGGGAAATTACGCCCCTGACGGCCCGTCTTATTGATGGGGATACACAAAGGGGCCAAGCCTGGGAGGTTCATGAGCAAATCGTTTACCAAATAACGGAAACGATCATTATAATGCTTACCGATAACGGCTCCCAGAGCCACGCCATCTGCACCTCCCAGAGGATGATTGCTCACAAAAGTATAAAGCTTACCGTCATTGGGGTCAGGCAAATTCTCTTTTCCCTCAACTTCAATGGTAACATCCAGGTACTTCAAGACAGCCTCCAACCATTCCGTACCAACTTTATCACGATTATCCCACAGGAAAACGTTCACCCAGTCTTGATGAATAATACGCTTTAACCAACTAACCAGTGGTCTGGGCACAAACTTAGCCTTTGCACCCATCTTGTCCTTAAGGACCTTATTAATGTCGATCGTCTTTTCTGATAATTGAGCCATTTTTACTTTATAACACTATCAAGTTGCAAAAATAGTATAATTCTTTCAAATACAAGCATATTTTCAAGAAAAAACTTTCTTTTTAAATGTATTTAGTACACAAATATTGGCCAAATCAATAAAAATAAGTTAAATTTGAAAAAAAGTGGGGAAAAGTGGTGGAAAGTGGGGAAAAATAACTAATTTTGTGACCGATTTCTATAAATAATGTACGCATGCGATTTTTAGGAAACATAGAAGCCAAAACCGACGCGAAGGGAAGAGCCTTTCTTCCTTCCGTTTTCCGCAAGGTGCTACAAGCATCTGGCGAGGATTGTCTGGTGCTTAGAAGGGATGTTTTCCAGAAATGCCTGGTGCTTTATCCAGAGAGTGTTTGGAATGAGCGACTCGATATGTTGAAGGCTCAGCTTCGCCCCTGGAAACAAGCCCATCAACAAATGTTCCGTCAATTCGTATCAGAAGCCGAAGTGGTTACCCTGGATGGCAACGGACGATTCCTTATTTCCAAACGCTTGCAGAAAATTGCAGAAATAGACCAGGACATCCAGTTTATTGGCATGGACAATACGATTGAAATCTGGTCACCTAAGAATTTGGAACAAACCCTCAAGAACGACGAGGATTTCGGAAAAGAATTTGAGAATATCATGAATAATGACGATGCCCAATGATAACGACTGCAGAAACATATCATGTTCCAGTACTACTTCAGGAAAGCATCGATGGTCTTGACATTAAACCTGATGGCGTATATGTAGACGTAACCTTTGGTGGTGGCGGCCACAGCAGAGAGATACTCAGCAGACTCGGAAAGAACGGTCATCTGTACAGTTTCGACCAAGATGAAGATGCTGAAAAGAACAAGTTCAATGATGAGCGATTCACTTTCGTGAGGAGCAACTTCAGATACCTGAAGAACTGGATGCGCTATTATGGTGTAGACCATATCGACGGACTCTTAGCAGATTTGGGCGTTTCGAGCCATCATTTCGATGATGAGACCCGTGGTTTCTCTTTTCGCTTCGATGCACCACTCGACATGCGAATGAATAAACGAGCCGGCACTACAGCAGCAGACATTATAAACCACTATAACGAGGAGCAACTGAGTGATATCTTCTATATCTACGGAGAGTTGAAAAATGCCAGAAAGATAGCATCGGTCATCGCCAAAGCCAGAGTTGAGAAAGCGATCGAGACAACGGGCGACTTGATGACCATTACAGAAAAACTCTTCCAACGGGAACGCGAGAAAAAGGAACTGGCCAAGCTGTTTCAGGCGCTCCGAATAGAGGTAAACCACGAAATGGACGCTCTGAAAGAGATGTTAAACGGTGCACGAGAAGTGCTATGTCAAGGAGGACGACTATCTGTTATCACCTATCACTCCTTAGAAGACCGCATCGTAAAAAACATCATCAAGGCAGGAAATGCCGAGGGAAAAGTGAAACAAGACTTCTTTGGTCGCATAGAAGCACCTTTCAAGCAAGTTACTAACAAAGTTATTACACCAAGCGACGAGGAACAACAACGAAATCCACGCAGTAGAAGTGCCAAATTGAGAATAGCAGAGAAGATTTAGAATATGACAAAAAATGACGATATAGAACTGGAGATTCAAGAGGTGAAGACCGAAGAGCCTGCTCATCTTGAAGAAGAAGCGGCTATTAGCCTTAGAGAAGAGGCCACTGAGATGAAGGAGCACGCCAAGAAAGCTATCCAGAAAATCAAAGACCAAGTAAAAGAAGAAGATCCGAAACTGACTTCCAATGTCACTTTAAGGTCTATTCTTGGTGGCGATTTTCTGACGGCAGATATGGTGCGCCGCCAGATTTGGCTGATGGTGATTGTCGTATTGTTCTGTGTGGTCTATGTCGCCATCAGATATCAGTGCCAGCAAGATTTGATCGCGATTGACAAACTGGAAAAAGAACTGCTCGATGCCAAATACAAAGCGCTCACCAGTTCAAGTACCCTGACGGAGAAATGCCGTGAGAGTCATGTACTGGAGGCACTCAAACATAACAAAGACAGTTTACTGCAAACTGCAGCACAACCACCATATATTATTAATGTACCTGAATAAGAAAAGGGAATGAGTAAATTTAAAAATGATAAAGTAATGCCTCGCTACTTCGCAATCGCAGTAGTTTTGACATTAATTGGATTTGCCATCGTTGGTAAAGCCATGTATATCATGACCCTTAAGAAAGACTATTGGACTCAGGTTGCCAATCGACTGAAGCGCGATAGTGTGAGCGTAAAGCCAAACCGTGGAAACATTCTTAGCTGCGATGGACAGTTGATGGCTAGTAGTATACCTGAATATAGAGTGTTCATGGACTTCCAGGCAGGAACAGACGATTCACTAGGCGTATCTCGACGTGACTCCATCTGGGAAGAAAAGATGGATAGTATCTGCAAGGGACTGAATTACATCTTCCCTCAAAAGACACCAGAAGAATTCAAGGCGCATTTACTGGAGGGTATGCACAAAGTGCAGAAAAACGGAAAAGTTGGTGCGCGCCACTGGCCTATCTGGAAACGTCGCATTGACTATAACACCTTCTGCGAGATACATAAGTTGCCTATCTTCAGGGAGCGCACCTATAAAGGAGGCTTCCATTGGGAGGAGTATAACTCACGTCGTAAGCCTTTCGGTTCATTGGGCCGTCGTACCATTGGCGATTTGTTTGGTGAAATCGATAGCGCCAAGAACGGACTGGAGTTGGCTTTCGACAAGGAACTACGTGGTATCAATGGCTTGATGCATCGCAGAAAGGTACTCAGCAAATACCTCGACATTCCCGTTTTGGCACCTATTGACGGTTGTGATATCGTGACGACTATCGACGTGGGCATGCAGGACCTTGCTGAGCGTGCACTGATAGAAGAACTGAAGGATCCGCAAGTACACGGAGAGATGGGTGTTGCTATCCTGATGGAAGTGAAAACGGGCGACGTGAAGGCTATCGTTAACATGACCAGAGGCGAAGATGGCGAATACTACGAGATGGTAAACAATGCCATCAGTTTCCGTTGTGAGCCAGGCTCTGTGTTCAAGACAGCCTCTTTCCTCGTAGCTCTCGACGATGGTGTTATCGACACCACTATGACCATCAATACAGGCTGCGGTGTGATGGAGATGCACGGAAGACCCATGAAGGACCACAACTGGCGTCGTGGCGGCTATGGCACCATTAGCGTTCCTCGTGCATTGGAGGTTAGTTCGAATATTGGGGTGAGTTGGATCATCGATAAGTACTATGGTTCCAATCCTACTAAATACGTTCAGGGACTATACCGTGTAGGTATCCATGAGGACTTGAAATTACCCATCTTGGGTTACCATCCTCCCTATATCCGTATGCCAGACACGAAAACCACCGACCGTGCGAAATACTGGAGTAAGACGACTCTGCCCTGGATGAGTATCGGCTACGAAACACAGATAGCCCCCATCAATACTGTGGCTTTCTATAATGCCATTGCCAATGATGGTAAGATGATGCAACCCCGATTCGTGAAGCAGTTAGTGAAGAACGGTGAGGTGATTAAGGAATTCGAGCCAGTGGTATTAAAAGAGCAAATAGCCAAACCCCAAGCCATTAAGACCATGCAGACCATTCTGGAGCATGTCGTAAGTCAGGGTCTTGGTAGGAAGGCTGGTTCAAAATCATTTAAGGTAGCAGGAAAGACGGGTACTGCCCAGGTAGCCGACCAGCATGGTAGTTATCATTCTGGCACTACACGCTACTGGCTCTCGTTCTGTGGTTTCTTCCCTGCCGACGAACCCCGTTATACCTGTATCGTCTGCATCAGAAAGTCTGGTCTTCCTGCTTCTGGTGGTGGTATGAGTGGTGTTGTTTTCCATCATATCGCAGAAGGCGTGATGGCTAAGCATCTGAAACTAAGTGTTGACGATGCGCGCGATACAACCTCGATACTGATTCCTAACGTAAAGAAAGGTGATGCGCTAGCTGCTAATTATGTCTTAAGTCACCTTCAAGTAAAGGATTTCAGAGCGGAAGAGTATAAAGTATCAGGTCGTGCAGTACCTGATGTTACTGGTATGGGTGCAAGAGATGCTGTCTACCTCTTAGAGAATAAGGGTATCAAGACCAAGCTTAAAGGCAGAGGAAAGGTAAAAGCTCAAAGCATTTATGCTGGTCAACCTATTAAACAGGGTATGGTATGTGAATTAACATTAGAATAAATATAATAAGGTATGAAACTAAAAGAACTGCTCAAGAATGTAGAAGTGCTGAACATCCTCGGAAGTGACGAGGTTGAAATCAGCGGTGTCAATATCGACTCCCGTCGCATAGAGTCTGGTCATCTTTTCGTAGCCATCCCTGGTACACAGACGGATGGTCATAAGTTCATCCCCAAAGCCATCGAGCAGGGTGCCTCTGCCATTCTTTGTGAATACTTCCCCAACAAACGAGAGCCAGGGATTACTTACATTGCTGTAGAGTCTACAGAAGATGCAGTAGGCAAAGTGGCCACACTTTTCTATGGCGATCCTTCCAGAAAACTGAAGCTGGTAGGTGTTACTGGTACGAATGGCAAGACCACCATTGCCACCTTATTATATAATATGTTCCGTAAGTTCGGCCACAAATGCGGTCTGCTCTCTACCGTTTGCAATTATATTGAAGGTGAGCCCATTCCAGCAGACCATACTACACCCGACCCTATCGAACTGAACCGTCTGTTGTCTCAGATGGTAGATGCTGGTTGTGAATATGCATTTATGGAGTGCTCAAGCCATGCCATCGCCCAGAAACGTATTGGTGGTTTGAATTTCGCTGGTGGACTTTTCACTAACCTGACACGTGACCATCTCGACTATCACGGCACATTCGAGAACTATCGCTATGCCAAGAAAGCCTTCTTCGATGGACTCAGCAAAGAGGCCTTTGCCATTACCAATGCCGATGACAAAAACGGAATGGTGATGGTACAAAACTGCAAAGCACAAATAAAGACCTACTCTACTCGTTCGATGGCTGATTTCAAGGCCAAGATTATCGAATGCCACTTCGAGGGAATGTATCTCGAAATCAATGGCAAGGAAGTTGGCGTGCAATTTATTGGCAAGTTTAATGTAAGCAATCTGCTGGCTGTCTATGGTGCTGCGGTCATGTTAGGCAAGCAACCTGATGATATCCTTCTTATCCTGAGCACCCTGAAAAGTGTAAACGGACGCCTTGAACCTATCCGTTCTCCAGAAGGATACACTGCTATTGTAGATTATGCCCATACCCCTGATGCTTTAAAGAACGTACTGAATGCCATCCACGAAGTTCTCGATGGAAAAGGCAAAGTCATTACAGTTTGTGGCGCTGGTGGTAACCGTGATAAAGGTAAGCGCCCACTGATGGCACAAGAGGCTGTTAAGCAGAGCGACAGAGTCATCATCACCTCTGATAATCCTCGTTTTGAAGAGCCAGAAGACATCATCAACGACATGCTCGCAGGTCTCGACAACAAACAGATGAAGAAGGTTTTGAGTATTGTAGATCGCAAGGAAGCCATTCGTACAGCTTGTATGATGGCAGAGAAAGGTGATGTGATACTGATAGCCGGAAAGGGTCATGAAGACTATCAGGAAATTCAGGGTGTCAAGCACCATTTCGACGATAAGGAAGTGGTCCGCGAAATCTTTGGTATTCAATCGTAAATATGTAAATCGTAAATAATATGCTATACTATCTCTTCAGACTCTTCGACCAAATTAATATTCCAGGCTCCCACATGTGGAGTTACATCTCTTTCCGTGCTTTGTTGACACTGATTCTGTCATTGCTCCTCTCTGCATGGTTTGGCGAGAAGTTTATCAAATGGATGAAGCGCAGAAAGATTTTCGAGACAGAGCGCGATCCAAAGATTGATCCATTCGGCGTAGAAAAGAAGGGTGTCCCAACGATGGGTGGTGTCATCATCATTGTTAGTATTCTGATACCTGTTCTACTATTAGGACGAATCCGTAATATCTACCTGATTCTGATGATTGTGACCACGCTCTGGCTGGGATTCCTCGGCTTCATGGATGACTATATCAAAATCTTCAGACGCAACAAAGACGGTCTAAAAGGAAAATACAAAATTGTAGGACAAGTAAGTATAGGTTTTATCGTAGGCTTAACTCTATGGTTGAGTCCTGATGCTGTTGTACGCGAGACACTTGACTCTCCAAAACAACAACAAAATCAGGAAATTGTCATTAAACATAAGAAAGAAGCTGTAAAATCGCTTCAGACCACCATTCCGTTTATCAAGAACCACAACTTGAACTATTCAAGCGTGATGTCTTTCTGTGGTAAATACAAGGTGGCCGCAGGTTGGATGCTCTTCGTGTTCATTACCATCTTCGTAGTAACCGCCATCTCAAATGGTGCAAACCTTAATGATGGTATGGATGGTATGTGTGCTGGTAACTCTGCTATAATAGGTGTAGCCTTGGGAATATTGGCTTACGTATCATCACATATCGGCTACGCATCCTATTTCGATATCATGTATATCCCTCATTCAGAAGAATTGGTAGTATTCCTTAGTGCTTTTATAGGTGCAATGATTGGTTTCCTATGGTACAATGCCTACCCAGCACAAGTATTCATGGGCGATACAGGCTCGCTCACTATTGGTGGTATCATCGGTGTTTGTGCCGTCATCATTCATAAGGAATTATTATTACCTATTCTGTGTGGCATCTTCTTCGTAGAGTGTCTAAGTGTGATTATTCAGACCCAATGGTTCAAGATTCAGAAACGTAAGGGAAAGCGCGTGAGAGTATTCCGTGCCACCCCTATTCATGATAATTTCCGCAAACTTGACTCTCAGCTCGATGAAACCAGCAGATATATTCTGAAAGGTTGGCCAAGCCGTCCTTTCCACGAGTCAAAAATCACCATCCGCTTTTGGATTACTTCCATCATCCTGGCGGCTCTGACTATTATAACACTGAAGATGAGATAAAAAAGTAAAAAGGTAAAAAAGAAGATGAAAAGAATCGTTATCTTAGGCGCAGGTGAGAGTGGCGCAGGTGCTGCCGTTCTTGCAAAGAAAGAAGGATTCGACGTGTTTGTCTCAGACATGTCAAAAATTGCAGACAGATACAAAAAGTTGCTCGACGAACACCTGATTGAGTGGGAAGAAGGTCAGCACACGGAAGAAAAGATCCTGAATGCCGATGAAATCATTAAAAGTCCAGGTATCCCCGACACAGCTCCGATGGTTAAAAAAGCCATCGAAAAAGACATTCATATCATCAGTGAAATTGAATTTGCCGGACGATATACAAACTCTAAGATGATCTGCATCACAGGTTCTAACGGTAAAACCACCACTACCTCACTGATTTATCATATCTTCAAAGAGGCTGGTTACGATGCAGGCTTAGCCGGAAATATCGGAAATTCATTGGCGTTGCAAGTAGCAGAAGATCCACACGAATACTACATTATCGAGTTGAGCTCATTCCAGCTCGACAACATGTATGATTTCCGTGCCAACATTGCTATTCTTCTGAATATCACGCCCGACCATCTGGATCGCTATAACTTCGAGATGCAGAACTATGTGGATGCCAAGATGCGTATCATCCAAAACCAGACACCTAATGATGCTTTCATTTATTGGGCCGATGATCCTATCATCAAGCGTGAACTGAAGAAATATGATATCAAAGCTATTCAGTTGCCTTTCTCAGAACTGAAAGAGAAAGGTGTGATCGGTTATATTGAGGCTGGCCAGTATAAAATTGAGAAGCCAGAGCCATTCAACATGGAACAAGAGAGCCTCAGTCTTACAGGAAAGCACAATATCTATAATTCACTGGCAGCTGGTATTGCTGCTGATGTTGCCGGTATTAAAAAAGAGGAGATTCGCAAGAGCTTGAGCGATTTCCCTGGTGTGGAACATCGTTTAGAGAAAGTTTGCGTGGTAAAAGGTGTTCAGTATATCAACGATTCGAAAGCAACGAATGTTGATGCTTGTTGGTATGCACTAGAGGCCATGAAGACCAAGGTGATCCTTATTATAGGTGGTAAGGACAAAGGTAACGACTACGAACCTATCAAAGCGCTTGTAAAGGAAAAGTGTTCTGGCATAGTATATCTTGGTGCAGACAATCAGAAGTTACACGATAATTTCGACAATTTAGGTATTCCCGTTCGCGATACTCATTCCATGAAAGAATGTATGGAAGCCTGCTACGATATGGCAAAACCAGGCGAAACAGTGTTGTTGAGTCCATGTTGTGCATCTTTCGACCTCTTCAAGAACATGGAGGATCGTGGAGAGCAGTTTAAAACAATCGCAAGGAGTCTATGAATTTTAAGGTAGGAAACATATTTAAGGGCGATAAGGTTATCTGGATGGTGCTGTTATTACTATGTATTATCAGTATCATTGAAGTATTCTCCGCTTCAAGTTCGCTGACGTATAAGAGCCAGAATTATTTGGGTCCTATCAGCGGACATGTAAGTAAGATTATCATGGGCGTTGGAGCTTCTATCGTCATTCTGAACATTCCCTGCCGCTATTTCAAGCTATTTACGCCGTTCATGCTAGCCCTTTCAGGTATCATGCTATTATGGGTACTCTTCTTTGGTGAAAAAACAAATGATGCAGGACGATGGATTAGTCTCTTCGGTCTTCAGTTCCAACCTTCAGAGATTGCAAAAGGTACCATGGTGCTGGTAACAGCCCAGATTCTAAGTGCGATGCAACGCGAGGATGGGGCTGACAGAAGGGCTTTCAGGTATATTCTGATTATTGTATTGCCCATGGCTCTACTTATCGGTTTAGAGAACTTGTCGACAGCAGCCCTCATCATAGTCGTTATTTTCCTAATGATGTTTATCGGAAGAATTCCAATGGTTCAATTAGGCAAGTTGATGGGCCTTGGCGTACTGTTTATCGTACTCTTTATCGGTGCTATCTATACATTGGGTAGTTTTGATAGTAGTAGCGAAGAGGTACAAACCGAGTCGGTGGTGAATGGCGAGGTTAAGAAAGAAAGCAAGAAAAGTTCATCGCCTCTACACCGTCTGGGCACATGGAAGGCACGTATCGATAAAAAATTAAATTCCAAATATGTAGCACCAGAGGATTACGATCTTGATAAAGATGCACAGGTAGCTCACGCCAACATCGCCATCGTTGGTAGTAACATTATCGGGCGTGGACCTGGTCAATCTGTAGAACGTGATTTCCTGCCTCAGGCATTTAGTGATTTCATTTTTGTAATCATTATTGAGGAATTAGGTATCGTTGGCGCTTGTTTCGTGGTATTCCTTTATATCGTCTTACTGTACAGGGCGGCACGTATTGCCAGTCGCTGTGAAAACAATTTCCCAGCTTTCCTCGTCATGGGTTTAGCTCTGATGTTAGTCATTCAGGCTTCGTTCAATATGCTAGTAGCCGTAGGCATTGCCCCTGTTACAGGACAGCCTTTGCCATTGATTTCCAGAGGTGGTACATCTACCATTATCAACTGCGCCTATATTGGAGCTATATTAAGTGTTAGTCGTTCTGCAAAAAAAAAGGACGGCAAAAATAGCAGTTTAAGAAATTAAATTTGTAATTTTGCAGGCAATAATAAAGAGGTATGAGCAAAGAGTTAAGAATTATCATTAGTGGAGGTGGCACTGGGGGGCATATCTTCCCAGCCATATCCATTGCTAATGCCATTAAGGCAGCGTGTCCAAATGCAGAGATTCTTTTCGTTGGTGCATTAGGCCGTATGGAAATGCAGCGCGTACCTGCTGCTGGATACAAGATAGAAGGACTGCCTATTTGTGGTTTTGACCGTAAGCATCTTCTAAAGAACATCAAAGTACTTTTCAAAATCTGGAAGAGTCAGCAAATGGCCAAGAAGATTATCAAGGATTTCAAGCCTCAGGTTGCTGTGGGTGTTGGTGGCTATGCCAGCGGTCCTACGCTCAACAAAGCTGCAGC
>Ga0247609_10001904_pt1 | contig 23313 bp, 17 predicted proteins | sample 172DNAGHGlowgp2_FD_193487 | JGI IMG/M metagenome (GOLD analysis project Ga0247609, IMG submission 193487) | Sheep rumen microbial communities from Palmerston North, Manawatu-Wanganui, New Zealand - 1728 DNA GHGlow gp2 | ecosystem: Host-associated > Mammals > Digestive system > Stomach > Rumen ...
GCTCCAGCATACACTAAAGAATCATCTGTACCAGCTCCAAATAAAGTACCATGCACATTTGTAGTTACTTTATCCATAACTGCTAATACGTCTTCATCTCCATTTGCTAGATTATCTTCTCCATGCGTAGGATTATTATACCTTTCGGTATCTTCAACCTCTTGTATATTACGCTTTATATCAGCGTTAACCGGCTCATTCTGTAGAGATTCATGAATAGCATGGCATTCATTAATCAAAGCGGAAAACTCTTCAATGCCTGATTCTGTAATATTTTTATCCTTAAAATATCTCCTAGCATCAACAGAAGCCCATCCTGAAAAGATAATTCCTCGTTTAACTCCTGCTTTATTAAGTAAATCTTTAGTATCTTTATCGATAACTTCATTATATGTAAATGGATCGGCGTATAAAACGCCATAATACTGCAGATATTCAAATTTAGATTTAACTAAATTTTTAAATACAGGGGAGCAAACGGCTGCAATTTCTTTAAGGGTCTCCTTAATAGTTTTATCTTTTATATTGATATTATCTATATCTATATTTACATAGAATAACATATCATACATAGCCCATGGAGACTGTATTTTGCATACTTTAATACTATTTTTATATTCTTTTGGAATATTTGAAGAATTAATTTTGCTTTTGATAGCTTTAGCGTATTCAGTAACTGCAGCATCGCAATATTTATAAAATTCTGGTTTATATTTCTTTTCTAAAGCTTTGAACTTTTCAAGTTCTTCATTATACTTTTTAAGTTCTTCTTCTCTACGTTTTCTCTCTGCAGCTTGTTCTTCTTCGTATTTCTTTTTACGCTCTTCCAAATCTTTTGGCGTCATTAAGAATTCATGTTTAACATTCATCCAAATTTGATCACCATCATCTGGCTGCTCTGTATCAACATGACCATACTGTTTAATAATCGGCAATTTATTTAATTCAGAACATAATTTGAATACATCATCTTCCCAAGTATTCCAATCTATATCATCATCTAATTTTCTTGTATCTATTTTAAATAGAATCATTCTACCAAAGTCTTCACCTTCATACTTTATATCATAATTATAATAGGAATCTCCCTTTGGTAATAGATATTCTTTATCGGCTAAATATTTCTGTTTAGATGATGCTTTTACTTTATCAAATACTTTACAGGCTTCTGGAAAAATCTCTTTCATGATATTTTCCATAGTCTTTTTATTCGATTCAATAATAGCTTTATCATCTGCAGATGAGGATGCTTCTTGAACGACCTGCTCTAAGAAATCAACAAGTTCTTCATTCTGTACATATTCTTCAGAGATTGGATGATCTTTGAGATATTTATCTACATATTCTTTTACAGTTTTATCTGGAATATATAGAGTAAACTGTCCATCATCCCAATCACAATCTAGTTCGCATTCACCATAACCAAGTTTGGTTACTTCTTTTTCAATATCTTCTACAGCATGATTAAACTGATCAACAAATTCATCTGTCCATACAGATGGTTTATCTGTATCAGATGTATTTCTTGCTAAAGCTCTAGCACGAACCTTATCAGCTTTAACATCCTCATGCTCCCAGATATCGTAGTATGCAACAGCTAGATCATATTCTCCCCAATATACAAAATCATCAATTGAATTTGTATCATACTCAGCAGCTCCAATACAACCTTTGAGTAATGGATATCTAGAGACAATTCTTTTAATTAAAGGAGATGTTTTACCATATACTTCTTTAACAAAAGCATCCCTACCATCCTGAACTTCTTTTGCTGGTTCTTTAAATTTGGGAGCTTGAGATTTATGTTCTTTTTCTTTATCTTTCTTAATGGTCTCTCTATAATGAGTTTCCTTACCATTAGCTTTGGAAAACTTATTCTTAATGGAACGAACGATGTTTTTTACTACGTTCCCGAGAACGCCTTCGTTAAGATCCTGAAGTTCCTCATTAATTTCATCATTGAGGAACTGAGATTCTAGAAATTTGCTATCATAGTTCATTACTCAGCATCCTCCTTTTTATAAATTTTCTTTCTTAAAGATTCTATACCTTCCATGAGAGATTTAATATTTTTTGCATTCTTTCTCATGTTTTCTTCTAATGGATCTTTCTCCTTGGGCTCTTCTTTTGGAAGATCCTCATCCTTGATCACAGTAGAAGTTCTATCAGATTTAGCTCCATTAATTGGGTCATAATATAAATCTGGATGATCTAGCACTTCGATAGCACTAAAGAGTACTTTACGATCTTGCTCATACATACTCTTGATAGCATCCATCTTAGCAGATAGAGCAATAATTACCAGATTAGTATACTTCTCAATAATATCAAGCTTAGCCTTGCAATAAATATCAAGCTGTACCATCATATCAGCAGACATCATCATACCTGAAGTGTCTACGTCTTTTCCATTGATGCTATTTACTTTAATATCTCCAGGCATAAGATCAGTGAAAGCCTGTACAGTAAGACCGTTATTATCTTTACAGATCTTAGAAATCTTCTTAAGAATTCTATCATAAGAACTATCAATAGATTTATACTGTCTATTTAGAGCTGTTTTATACTCGTTAAATCCAAACCATCTAGAAGCAATGTCACGGACTTTCTTAGCATCAATATCTAGCTCGATCATATTAGAAGTATTATCTCTAAAGATAAGATAGAGCATCCTAGCAAATTCAGCATCGGCCATAACTCCATCTTGACCTAAGAGCTTAGCTCTAAATACTCTAAGATCTTGCTCAATATCAATTGCTGTAACAGCCTGAGAAATAGACTCTGCTGAAAGATCTGTAATCTGAGATCTAAACAAAGAATCAAACAGAGATGCATTAAAAGCATCTACAGCTGATACGTCAGGAATATTATCATCTATTGTATAGTTATATCCTTCGAGGCTATCATCCTGGTAATATTTGATATTATCAGTAAGATCTTTCTTATGATCTTTGATAGATTCATTCTCTTCGATATAATGCTCCATAAATTCTATGAAAGCATCAATTTTACCCTTGAGGAATTCAAGGGATTTTTTAATAATAGCATCAGCTTGCACATAGTAATCACTAAAGCTCTCTAAGATTGCTGTGGTATCACCTTCGGTTGATTCACTAATCGCTTTATACAGAGCAATCTTAGATTCTGTATAACTCTTAGTCTGCGGTTTTAGAAAATGAATTGCTGATAGGAAATAGCTCTCTGACATACCGATGTTGGATAGAGCATCAATATTAATCAGAGGAGCATCTACAGCATCCATTTTTATAGCATCAAAGCTACCAACAAGCAAACTATTGGTTGGTTTCATGAACTCATCCATATGACGCAATGCTCCTTTCTGGTATTTTAGTCATTTACTGAAATGTCTGAAGATAGTATGTTTATATTATTGCACAAATAATACTACTGGGATCACTCCCAGTAGTATTATTTTATAAAGGAGAATAATCAATGAACCTGAAACCAACAACGAACCACACAGAACAATGAACATGCAACCTATAACCAATCATCACTCTTTGGAGGTAGTGAAATGAAAAAGAAGAGCTAGAATATCGGCGCTATAATCTAGCTCTTATTATATTGTTTGTGATAATGATTGCCCTTCTTATTCTCAATAATCAGACAAAACAGGACTTTTGGACATTTATATTTTTATTGGAGGTTTTCTATGAACAAGAAATCTTACACCGCTTAGGATAAATCCTATCAGACGCATATTTCATTTTCAAAACTCAATAAAAAGAACAATCACTATCACTTACTATGATGTATATAAAACGTTAAAAAATCACTGGTGCTTTACGCACCAGTGACTTAAGCGCGATATCTTGAAAATATAAGTATTTGCGATACATATCATTCTAGTTTTGATTTACAGTTACTTTATAACGTTAGGACGATTCACCTCATCCTCATCTTTTACTTTCTTGACCTTATGTATTGGTGTTTTGGGTTTAATAGATTTATATTTAACTTTATGAACTAACCGACCCTCAGTGATAGAATCATTATCACTGTTATCTTGTTGGGTAATCTGGTTAACCTCTAAAGTAATTTTATAATGATGATTCTTATATGAAACTATTGATGTCTTTTTCATAACCCTATGTATTGGATTAATTATCAATCCAGTTTGGTTGCAGTGATACGAACACGATAAGATTCATTGTTAACAACAACAGTCTTATCCACGGCAACACCATCTACATCTGGCTTGATCTCACGATCGGAGATTTCATTATCTTCTTTCTCGTCATCAATAACGCCAGAGATAGTGTCAGTTACATTAACGCCATCACCCTGATCAGCAACATCTACGGTCTTATCGCACTCATGCTCATCTTCCTTTTTATCGTCGATAGCATTGTCCTCTTTAAGAACCTTAGCGATCATAGCTTCGAAGAAAGCATCCTCATCGAAGAATGTAGACTCATTCTTTGTTCCAAGCAATGCAGATTCTTTCTTAGTTTCAAGCTTAGTAAGAGCCTTCTGAACTTTGCCAAGTTCAGCCTTACATTTACCTTCGAACTTATTAAGTTCTTCCTTGGAGAAACGAGTTTTATTCTTACCCATAGCAATGGATCCAATCCAGCCAAATGGTACAAACAGGAACAGTAGCCATTCAGGTAGTTCCCAATATGCTCCATTAGCAGACTTGGGCTGACTCTTAGCTTTCTGGATACCAGCAAGAGCTTTCTTAAGAACCTTCTCAAGTTTCTTAAGCTCTTTTACATTACCTTCCTTGATTGCCTTATCAACATCAAACTTCTTTTCAGAAGCTGCTGCGATCTTGTTATCATTACCTCTGGATTCCTGGATAGCTTTAACCTTAGCGGCAAGCTTATTCATCTGCTCAAGAACTTCGTTAAGCTCTGCAGCTTCGACGTTAAGAGTTGGTACTCCATCATCCTTAAGAACTTCATCCTTGGAATCAAGATCTACATCAACAGTTCCAGCAATTCCTTCATCTCCTGCAGGAACATCCTGTGAATAAGCATCAGTCTTATCATAGGTCAGTTCATTAGGATCATTAGAAACTGGCGTTGGAGCTTCTTCCGTAACTTCTTCATTGAAATTGCGTCTAATAGCCATTTTTATTATACCTCCTTAAGGAATATTTTATTAATTTGTTCAGACTTTATTAGAATAAGCGTTATTAGAATAAATCATTATAATCAATCTTACTATCTTCGATAAATTCATCAGTAGCATACTCTGAGAATATATCTAGATCTGCATCGTATTTAGTTCCTTCATCGAAGTATAAAACTTCTAACCCATTTTCAGCAACAAATTCAGCCATTGCAGCTTCAGGATTAACCTTAAAGTTATTTACCAAGGAGATATGCTTATTAGCTTTTTCATCAAGCTCTAATAACATATCTACAGCCTTGGCTCTACCATCTAATAGTTCACCATAAAGCTTCTTATCACCGCGCTCTTCAGCAGCAGCAATGGCTTTATCAATCTGTTGAATTAATGCAGCACATTTCTTACGCTTATCTGTAAGACTACCGGGTAGATAGTAGATCTTCTTTAAGATATAGAATGCCAAATAGATAATAAGCAAACCAATATTAAATGTATTGAATAATACTTTAAATGGAATGCCTAAAATCTTAGTAAGAACAACTCCAGTAGCTGTCATAGGAGCAGCAGTTCCAATTACAAAGTTTATACAACCTTCGATAACTTTCTTGAACCATCCAAGAAGAACATCAGCTCCATTAGATTTAGCAGAGATCTTATCTAAATAATCATAGATATTCTGTACCTCTTTAATCTCTGGAGCATCTTTAAACATATCAAGATAGTATCCTTCCGAAGCTAGCATTGTGGAATCATCCATCTCGAATACAGTTTCCATTAATGCTGCTTCTTCTTTCTTACTCTCTTCTGATTCCTTCTTGTTTTCTTCGGTATCACTGGGTTTATCAGACGGTTTACCAACTTCCTCTACAGGAATTGGTTTATTAGTTTCTACATATACAGCACCCTGAATGTTAGCCCATACTAGAGGATCCACGTATACAGATGTAATATTACTCTTGCATTTATATTTATGGACTTTATCTGTAATTTTATAGTCTGCTAAGAATTTAGGCATGTTTTCATTTACAGTAAAGTACACTCTAGGCTTATCGTATAGATAACCCTTCTGAGATTTACCTCTGAAGAATGGTTTAAGTTCTGTAATTTCAGCAACTGTAGTCATATGGAATAGCTTTAATCCTTCAGGCAACTGCATCTTCTTGGTATTTTCAGAATATTCCACATAGATAGATCCATTATTCTTACCTTCAGTACCTTTCTTAAGATCATATTTACATATGATAGTTCCTCTAGGTACAATATGACAGAATCTACAGAATTTATCGAATGCTTTCTTATATTCTTTATAATCCTCTTCTGTAGTAAGAATATGGATAAGTTCATTTAACTTCTCATAATCTTCATCGGATAATGTATTATCCTTGAATACTTTCTTACTATGAGCCTGATTAGATGTCTTCCAAGTTTTAAGAGTTCCTATAAAGTTAGAAAGAACACCCTCATCAAACATATCGTATTGAGCATAGTAACCGTCCTCTAGTACAACAGCAGACTCATTCTTCTTATCCCAACCTTCTGGTTTCTTTTCCTCTTCAGACTTCTTAGTTCCAACAACATTTTCTTTAGAACCAAATGCTTTCTTGAGTTTTTCGAATAAATTCTCCATAGCTCTTTCATATGGTTCTACAGGAATTGGATTAGCTGTCTCTACGAATACTGAAGAGTCTTTATATGTAGCATATGTAGGATCAATCCAAGCTTCATGAATCTCCTGCTTAGGAGTATATCTATGAGTCTTGGTCTTTTCTAGGCCTGCATGATTCTTTGGAATTTCTTTTTCGACAGTAAAGAATACTCTCTTGCTTGGATACATGTACCTACCCTTAACTTTAGATCTAAAGCTAGGAATAAGTTCTGTAATTCCTTCTGCAGGAGAAACGTGAACTAGCCGCACACCTTCAGGAATCTTTACTTTAGCAGCTCCCTTAGAATACATTACGGCTACGATCTTCATTTCCTTGTCTTTGGTGTCTCTCTTAAATAATAAATTTTCTAGAATTGTCTTATCCGCAGGTAAGCCCATGAATCTACAGATAAATTTAAATGCTTTAGTATATTCACCATACTTAACATCTTCATCTGTAAGGCTCTTGTAATACTTATCGAGCATCTCTCTCTGTTTATCAGTGATATAGCGGTAAATCCACTTATGCTGTACAAACTTCTTAGCCACAGCAGCCCACTGTTCTTTAAGCTCTTTAGTATTAGCCTGCTTCTTTTTATATTCATCTAGAAAACTATTTTCATCGAGAGCCATCCAATCTTCATAACCATTGTTTGGCATCTCAATTACCTCTCAGTTTCTGATTGTAGTAATCATCATATTTCTGGAACTTATTCTTATCATCAAATATAAATGATTTAAGATTAGTCCCATTTGCAATAGAACCTAGAGTGTGATTATATACCTTTCTTAGTATATCTGGATCTTTAGCACCTTTGGAAATATCGACTAAAGATTTGATATTCTTTTTGCATAACTCCAAATCAGATTTTATAGTAGCTTTCATCTTAGGATCTAAATCAGTCTTAGAGAGTTCATACTCTAGCATCTTGATCTGATCATATGCTCTAGAAATACCATCTGGTTTAGTGTCGAAAACCCCATTAATAATTTTTGCTGGTGTTGTAATAAGATCTATTGTTATACTAATTAAAGGATTGCTAGCTATAGAACCTTTGGATTTATGGCTTTCTATCTTATCGAAATAAGATATAGCGTCTTGACCGTATCCATACATTGTAGGGAAATTATCGGCGGATCTCTCCTGCCGGTAACCTAAGGGAAGAATGATCCATGTTAAAGGATTCTTAGCTTTATAGATAAGTGATTTATATGGTAACAAGATATCTTTAATATTAAGATTCTTGATAATATTTTGAATATTTACTTTCTGGCCTTTCTGATCGATTCTATAGAGAACATCCATAGCTGGTAACATCATACTTCCAGCAACGGAAGTAATTTTCTTCATAGCTAGTTTTACATAACTACCCCAGCCATAAGCGGCTTCTCTAGTATTATTATCGTTCTCTACATCATCTTTAATCTTGGATATCTGTTTAATATATACAGGAGATTTTTCGTATTCTTCTAATGCTCCCATTAATGTTAACCCACCGGTTAATACGCCTTTGGATAATTTAATGCTGAAATCTCTAGCAGCTGCTTTATCTTTTTCATACATTTCTCTAGACTTAGGATTACTCATTATTGTATTTAGAGTTTCTGGATCTATCATCTTAGAGAATGTAGCATCAAACTGTTTTCCAGCAATATTATTCATTAATGAAGCATATTCTTTTGACATCTGGAACGTCTTGACTATAGTGACAATAGAATTTGCAAATGTAGCAGCTGAATATATACTACTAAGAATACCGTTGTTTTTATACATACAACTATAGAAGTTATGACCAAGCTCATATAATAAACAAGCCATAATTTCTCTTGTAGTGAAATACTCATTTAGGAATAATCCAGTAGTCATCATAACAATGCAGGTATAGTCATATTCTTTCTTGAATTTATACGTAGTAGCATCAACCATGAAATTGTTATTCCTTTTATTTGCATTAAAAGAATAATCAATTGGAATTGTAGCTGAGCTAGGTATATTATCAAGAACAATAGCAAGATTAAAACAGCCGAAGCCAAAGACTTCTTCTATTAATCTATTAACCTTCTGCATCTCTAATGAGTTAGTTGGATTCTTCCCACTACCAATGTAAGTTCTTCTGACTAAATCTATTTGATTCTCTATAGCCTGAATAGAGGGAGTCTTACCAAAATAGACCTCATCTATATTTTGAAGAAATCTATCTTTATTAGATTCCTCAATCATACAGGTTTACCCTCCTTTCTTACGTATTTTTATAGTGCATTATTAAAATGTTTTTCGTAATAAAAATACTGAAGGGCCAGAAAGCCCTTCAGTATTGCTGTTTTAGAATATTATATTCTACTGATCTAGAGATCAAATCTTAGAGAAGATATCAGCAAGCATGCCGTCGATATCAGCAGCCTCTGCCACTGCAGCAGCCTTTTCCTTACCAGCCTTCTTAGCTTCCTTAGCTTTCAGCTTAGCAAGTTCGGCATCTCTCTTTTCCTTAGCCTTAGCAACGGCAGCTTTATACTTAGCATTGATCTCTTCCTTGCCTTCTGCGATATATTCAGCAACAGCTTCGGTATAGAAGCTACGAAGCTCATCAGCAGTAAAGGATTCCTTAACAGCATCAGTCTCAGGACCAGACTTAACTTCTGTATCAGTATCGTCGATGTCGATATCAACTTCACCTGCTACGTTCTCATCACCGACTTCAACGTCCTGAGAATAGCAGTCAGTCTTGTCATAGACCAGAGCATCGGGATCATCCTTAACGTCTGCATCCTTTACATCTGCAGTTGCCTGAGAGGAAGCCATCATATCTTCACCATCAGAATTGATGGCCTTATCAATAACCTCATCTACTTCCTCTTCAGAAGCTTCAAGTAGAGCATCAAGCCAATTTACATTTGTTTTAGCCATTTTATTATCCTCCTAATAAATATTACGGATTTGTTAGTTTTCCATCAAAGCCTTAATACAGATCGACTTTGCTTGTAAGTTAGAATCATCAATATATTTCATTAGAACCTCAAATGTATAAACTTGATCGTTCATAGCTTGAGTTCTATATTTGGATAGCATACTAAGCTGTTTTACTACAGCCGTTGGATCTTTATATGCTAAGTTATTCTTAGCCATATTTTTCAAGATCTTCAATTCTCTTATATCAGAATCACCTTGCTTCTTAGTCATCTCTGTTAATGATCTAATATTAGCTACATTGCCGGAATACTCATGCATAACATTCAAAGCATCTGCAACTGTATATGTAAGGTTTTTCTGACCGCCATAGTATTTAAACTTAATGGCTTCTTGAAAATCTTTATCATTGATGAATCTTGTAGCTGAAATAAAATGCTCATCTCCAAGCAGAAGGAATCTATTCTTGGAAATATATTCATCTACAGTATCATTATCTTCGAATACTTTCTTACCATCAAGAATGATGAGCTTAGCGTCTTGATAAATACTTTGGGAAGCTATACTCGTTGTCATTGAAGGCATTGTAAGATCATTGTTCATTCCATAGCCAAAAAATTCAACTGTAGCGCTTTCGATTCTATGGAGCTTCTTTCCATATTTCTCAAGAAATCTACTATTATCAAGATATACATCTTTGGCCCTTATAGTAAATTTCTTGAATATACCTACAATCTTTCGAATGAAGAAATCAATAAGCTTACAGATACCCTCAATAAACTTAAGAATGTACCCTAGGATTGTCTTGGCACTAGCATCATTACTTCTATCAAGTTCTGAAGTTGAGAAATCTTCTTTGATAGCATCATAATCTTTTACTAGAGCTTCAGTAAGTATATTATAAAACATCTTAGTTTCCTCAATATGCTTGAGGGCTCCATCGACGCCCAAATCATACTTACTTGGCTTCGTAGATTTGAATACTTCATAGAAGCTTTTGGAGTCAATTAAATCATTTTGGGATAAAACAGCATCCATCGTTCACATTTTACCCTCCTTTCAGATATCATTTACCAGAATGTTGGAGGGTATACGTTTTTAAGCCATTAAATATGACTCAATAGATGCTTCTCTATAAGCAATATGAGGTTTCTCTTCAACAGCTGCTTCTTTGGTCAAGCCAGCTTCAAGAGCTTTAATACAAATAGACTTAGCCTGAAGATTACGATCTTTTAATGCACCCACATATAGCTCATATGCCATCTTATCATATTTAGCATTTGCAATCATTAAATCGAGAACATTCTTGATTGATTCAGATGTATTAAAAGATGCTATATTAAGCGTCCTGGTATAAACAATCATGGCCTTGATTGCTGTATCTGTATTCTTGAATGCTCTCGAAGTATCAGCCTTAAGCTTATTTGTATCTTTGATATAATTTAGCTGATCATTGATCTTATATGAACGTTTCTTCTTTTCTCCACCATAGAACCAATCATGGGCTTCCTGAGTAAACTGTTCATCTGTAGTTATAGGCGTATTAGAACTAACACCTGAACCATAGATGATTTCATGAGCCATTCTTGATTTAATAGTATCGATCTGACCTTCGGTAAAGTCTTTCTCTTTATTAACCTCTGAAGGAACCATCATTAGATCCTTAGGCCGTCTTTCATCTAGTCTAGAGAAATCATAACCTTCGAAATCTATAGAAGCATCAGTCTTCAGAAGTTTACCATATTTATTATAAAAGAATTTGTTAGCAATATCTAGCTTCTCATATTTGCTAATCAAAGCTTTCCATACACTAACAATGAAATCTTTAGCAACCTCAAGATAATGTAGTACTTTACCAATTAGATTTTTGGCGAAAGTTCTTACATCATCTAAAGTAATAGAAGCCTCAGATAGTAAAGCGCCATCATGCTTTACGTAATACTTGAGTTCTGCTTCCTGGATAGACTTGATAATAGCAATCTCATTCTTCTGCATCTGAACAGCGTGTTCATAAAGAGAGTTAAAACCTGTGTACGGTTTTACATTCTCATATTCCTGTTCAAGAAGTTTAAACTGCATTGCTTCATCAAGTGTAAGTTCATTATTCATTTCAGGATTCATATAGAATAATCCTCCTTTCTTAGAATAATGGAGCTTCAAAAAATGCTGCCTCTTCTGCTGAGAAGGGTTCCTGCGTTTCCTCTGCTGGAGCGGATTCTCCTTCCTCTTCCTGCTTTGGAGCTTCAACACCGATCTCGTCATCATCCATCTCTGTATCCATAGAGGTCTGCTTGTTGAGAATCTCAATAACCTCATCAGATGTAGTATCAGCAAGAACAGCATCAATATCATTCATCTCTTCTTCAATGAAAGATTCAACAGCTGCTTCATGTTTAATTCCTGCCACTGCAGCAACAGCTTGCATGAACGCTCCTTTGTTTTCTTTATAGTAATAAATAAATGCATCTTTAGCAGCATTGAATACAGACGTAGTTGACTGCTTATATAACGTAAAACATCTGCTCATAAATTGATAGTTGTTTGCAGATTCAATGGTTTTATTACTTTCAACTCTATTAGATTCTTTATCAACTAATTTTGAAACTTTATCAGCATCCTTGCCAAGTTTAATCATATCATTTTTTAAACCGGCTTCAAGCAACTGACAAATTTTAGCAATACCGCCAACTTTACCAATGGTTGTTCTTGTTTCTTTAGTTTTATAGAAAACTTCAGATCCATTTTCAATAATTGATTCCATAAATTGCTGGTTTACATTACCGGTATTATTCCAGAATATGTGATCTGCATCATTTGATACTTTTGATGTCATATCAAATACACCGGCTAAAAATCCAGTTCCAGCAATAGAATCTGCAGCCTTAACAGCCGTATCAATTTTTTGTAGATCTACTTCTCTCCATTGAATAGAGATTCTTTCTACATTTTCTTTATCATTCTCTAGAGCCTTCTTATACTTTGCAACCAGAAGTTTATCATTATCAAGCTTTTTAAGCACAGCAAAAGTGAAAGTAGACATAGCTGTCTTGATCCACTTAGCTAATTTCTTTAAGCCTTCTATAATAGTACTAAGAATTTTTCCTGCACCCTTTTTAAGGGTATCGGCAACACCTTCATTGAATGTGCCTTCACGACGCATTTTAAGCTCAAGAGCATCCATACTCATCATGGCTTCATAGATAGCTAAGTCAGATTTCATACTATCCAACATAGCTTCATAAAATGCTGTCGCCGCAGAGACTCCTGGTATAATAGCGATATCTGCTTCAGCAACAGCAGCTAGTTTAGTTCTATTATCACCAAACAGCTCATTCATAGCTGTAATCTCCTTTCTATCATAATATTTATAATAGTATATCGTTCCAATTATCTTAATGTTTCAGGATGCCCATTTTAGTTAAAATAAAGATTTGCTGGCATCTACATCGCTAGCTTCAGGATCAAGAGTAATCTTTTCATTATCTTCTTTCTCAATATCCTTATTAGCTTTAACTTCGGCAGTACGATCTTTAACTTTAATCTTATCAGCTAAACTCTTAAAGAACTTAGCAACCTTATTCTGTTTATCAGCAATGACTTTACGTTCACCTTCATCTCTTGTAAGATTATTATCAACGTTATAAGCATTCATTACTAATAGAGCAGATTGAGCATCCAGATAATCAGATACTTTAGTTCTGGAATAATACCAGAAGTAAATAAGTTCTCTAATAAATCCAATTAAGAATATCAGACCAACTATAATACCAGTAGCTGGTAATAGGAATGGAATAGATGCTAGAGCCTTTACTCCAGCTCCTACAGCACCAATACTTCCCATTGCTGCTTTTCCACCAATAGATCCAATGGCAGAAAGAATGGTACCAACTGTAGCAACAGCTCCGACTTCTTCTACGCTTTCAACACCTTCGGTTTTCATCTTAAGGTTAGTCTTAATACAATAATCCATAACCTTATCGAATTCACCATTAGCACACATCTTGTTGAACTTTAGAAGATTCCTGTACAGGATCTTACTTTCACCACCCTGAGTTTTTGCTGCTTTATCAAACACGATATCGTAACCTTTATTCTCAGGCAGTTTAACAAATTCGATGTATGCAGAGATCATTGTACTTACTGTAGAGATAATTGCTAAAACCATTGAGTTATATGTAATAATCGGTAGTTCTACATTAGCTCTGTAAGCTTTAGTAAATAGATCTCTACGATCAATCATATTCTGTAGAGCAATATTAACTGTATCAACAACTTCTGGTTTTTGATTGAAGTTTTCCATAATCTCACCGATTACATTGATACAATCAACAAGCTGTTCATAATGATCAATCTTTTTAATATCCCCTTTAGATAAAGGAATAGTACCGAAATCTACATCGTTAACTTTATCTACAATATGCTTATATATTCTATTAGCCAGAGCCTGCATGATTGCAGATTGATCGGCTTCATTTAAGCTTAGAAGAGTCTGTCTTGTATAATTATCTTCAAGATTGAAATAATTCATACACTCTAGAAACTCTTTAGATCTATAGATAGAATGATAATCAACCTCTTGATGAATAGAGGACTCATCTACCATATAATCGTGTTCTGACATAGGCGTCATATTTGGTGCTATATTAGAATTATACATGATACTTTATCCTCCTTTCTTATTTATTCATCTGAGCCATTAGATTGATGATCTTTTTATAATCACCATTCTTATCTTCTTTAGCAAGAGAATCATAAGTAACAGTCTCGAACATTCCCTCGCCATCGTCAAACATCATTTTTGCTACCTCAATAGAATCATCTGTAATAATGATACCCATTAGGTTATACCCCTGAAGAATAACCTTAGCGGTAGAAGCTTTCTCGATATCGAGATTCTTATACTTCTTCATATATTCGACTTCTTCCTGAGATAGAACCATTGTAGTGATTGGGGATGCATCACCACGTTTTAAAAGAAGCCTATTATTAGCAGATGCTCTCTTTTCTAGAGTTCTAAATAAACGAGTATTTACAGACCCCTTAGCGATATTGATAGCATCCATCTTAGCTTTATCAACAGCAAAAAGAAAATCTCTGAATAAGCTCTTCTCTTTAGTCGAGCATTTAATCAAACTAAAGAGAGTGTTACTATTAGATACTTTATACTCAAGCCTATTCATTAGCTCCATAGAATCCACAGGATACATCTTAGCCTTAACACCAACCATACCTGTCTGTTTTACAGGCTGGCCGTCAATCATGGTAACAAAATTTACTGTCATCATAGTCGGAACCATCTCATTAGCTTTATCCATATTGGGATTGGAGATTTGGTTCCTTAGATCCTGAGGATTATTTGAGTAGGCTTTAATATCCTTTTGAATTGGATCTGTAGGAGCAGCTTCTAAAGTTACATTAGTTCTACCAAACATCGTGTTTGTAACTTTAAAATCATTTACAGAGCTTTCTCTAAGGAGGTCATTTGCGGCGAGATTGATATCTTTCATTGATTCCATGACTGCATCATACATATCACGATCTACTACTGTAGCCTCACCGGTTGCTACCATAGTATCCATAATATTAATGAAGTCATCCAGCGTTATAGCTGACTTACTGGCATTGATATTGGTGTGAAATTTAGAAATATAATCGTTTAAATCCTTAGTGTCCCTATATCGTGTAAGATTGGTGGCACTAAACAAGAGCTGTAGAAGTGAGACGCACTTTCTTTCGATTGCTTTAGACAATAAAACAGCCGTTTGCATTTTAAGCGAAGATGAAACTAGTACTGGGAACACCAGTACTAAGTTTGATGCTCGTTTAGCTATCGATCCGGTGTTGTTATTCTTTGACAACCAATCTCGTCCAACTTCAGCGCCCTTGTTGATTACATTCATCACGTCCTGAATGGAACTAGCATCTTCTGTAATAGAGATAATGTCCCTTACGGCCGTTCTGTGTAATTGCTGGCTCGCTCTCATTATCAAAGCCTCCTTTCAAATTTTATTATAATGTTTTATGAAAAAAATAAAGAGACTGAGCTAGATTTACCGTTTTAAGGTAAATTACAGATTATTTGCCAAGAAAATTCTTAACAGTTGATTTTATATCTGACAAGCTCAGACGCTCCTCTGCAGGATAAGTGAACTCACATTCAATAGCAAAAGCCACAGTGTTGAATTGTCTACCGTTGATTTCTTTAGTAGATACTGCTGGCGAGTTATGGAAGTTCATTGTAAGAGATCTTTCATATGGCATCCTTATAGTGAACTCTCCTTTATGACCATAGTAGTTGATATCATCAACGAATTTATTTGTGGCTGCTACCATTAATGCTCTTCCTACCATTCCAGGAACACCTGCAAAATTCATTTCGGCTACAGCTGCTTCATTATATGCATACATTGATTGTTCTCCTCTTAGTATATTAAAGCAAATCATAGCTCAATCCCTTTACTAAATATATAATATGCAATTGAAATCCGGATTGCCTTAAAAGTATAGGTCTGAAACATAGAGATAATTAATTAAACGTAAAGGAGGTGGAATAGATCAATGGCCACAACAAATCCTTTCTTTACTAATAAGAACTCTGTTAAGTATGACGGCGTAGGTAATAAGAGTAAAACTTTTGATTTTAAGGATTTAAACAAGACTGCTCATACTCATGGTATATTTACCAGAGATGAGCTTAATGATGCCATAGTGACTAAGTTCAATAGATATGGTTATATAGATCCTTACCATACAGAGACTACTGTAAGGGAGTATTTATTCTTTACCAAGCCTGATCTATATATCTTTTCTCCTGGTAAGACAGTCTCAGGAGCTGCACTTAATCCATCCCTAGTAAATATTCCTTTGTTTTATAATATGGCTAGACGACAGAAGAAAGTATTAGCCCAATTACAATATTCTGTTAAAGACGATGATGGTACTTATAGCCCATTCTTAGCTATATTATCCAATAGGGTTACCAGTAAGATGGATTTACCGGGAATCTCAGCAGATTCCCAAGAATCTACCGGTAATATGTATGGTACATCTATAGCATATCGTGGTAGCTCATATAAATCAGACGTTGGTTTTGATTTTACTTTAAGCTTTAACGATACTGATAGTTTAGATATCTATAATATGGTTAAAGCATATGATGAATATATCCGTCTCAATAAAGCAGGCTTAATAGAATATATCAACAATGATTATTATATGGAATATATTAGAGCTAGAATTCTATTCGATCAGTTTTCAGTATATAAATTCCTTGTAGGATCAGATGGCGAAAGAATTCTGTATTACGCTAAGGCTACCGGTTGTTTCTTTACAGATGTACCAAGAAGTGATTTTGGAGATCCTGGAAATGAGGGATTTAAATACTCGCTATCATTTCACGCTAATGTAGTAGAGGATAATAATCCTTCAATTCTACAAGAGTTCAATATGATAACTCCAGTTCCGACAAATAACAATGTAACCATGATGGATGTATTCTCGGATGAAGATTCTATCATGAATAATGAATGGGCTAAATATCCATGTATCAGACAAGTAGCCAGAAATTCTACTACTAGAATGAATAATAGTAGTGTAGAAACTGACTACAGAATGAAATGGGTTGAGTCTACTGCGGCATTTCATGGTAGTGATAATGACAACGGTGGTGGTAATGATGGCGGAAGTTTCATTGGTGACGCTGTAAATAATGGTCGTGTTGATACTCAAGGTAGTAATATTGATACACCAGGTAAGAGAGGCAGAAATCCGCGCACATCTTATTCTGGAACTACACCGTCTAAGCCAAGACCAAATAATACTGTAGTTAATCCTAATAATGGTAGAGTTGCTGCAGTTACTACACCAGATGATAACTTTATAGGTGGTAATATTACTAGAATTTATGCTGATGATAGAATGAGAAGAACCAATGTTGGATATTGGGTCGCTGCTGTAATGTAAGAAAGGAGGTATAAAAAGTATGGCCTCAACTAATACAAATACTAACTCTGAGACAGTACTATCAACGGATATATATGAGATTGCTGATTTTTACGATCAGATACGTATAGATCATATTCCAGACGTTGATGAGACCTCCTCTATAGTTGGTATTTTTGGCTATATGAATGAAATGTTTTCTCAGACTCTACAGAATACTCTTATTGTAGTATCTGAGACTACGAATGAGACTATACCAACTAGAGCTAAGTTTTCTAAGAATATCATTTCTCATGCTCTAAATTTTGGAGTTAATGATATCTATGCAAAACCGGCTGTAATGACAATGATGATTTATTTACCGGTATCTTATGTAGAATCGAACTTTGTTGAAAATGCTACTACTCCAGATGATAATGGTAGATATGTATCAAAGTTTATTCTTAGTGCTAAAGTACCGATCTTTGTAAATAACTATGAGTTCCATTTGGATTATGATGTAGTAATTACTCGTATTGGCAGAGTCATTGATAATAAGATGATATATACTTACACAGCTAAGTATGATATTACAAATAACGCTGCTAAGACTCCAATACTCAATAATCCAATAAGTGATATTACTAATCCATATATCACTACCCTTGTTCAGGCTAATATGAATAACACTGATTATATTGCATTCTCTGCAAGGCTTCATCAGGTTATTTATGATACAGAGGTTAAGAATGTATTAACATCAAACGTTATTGAGAATAAAACTATTACGTTTGAATTCCAAGGTCAGTTAGCAGCATTTGATGTTGATATTATTGAGAATAATAAAACAACGCATCTGACTCCAGTATATAATGGGTTATTGGATTATACTGTAGATGATGATAACTGGTGTTTCTATGAGTACGTAGATGCTAATACAATCCGTGTTATGTTTTCTAGAGATGCTTATGTACCAGGAATGAATGCTACTGTTGTAGTTAATAAATATTTATCATCTGGAGCATCAGGAAACTTTACATATAATAACTCTTTTAGAACTGCACTAATCTGCGAAGAGTACAATAACTATGGCGGTATGTACGCCATTGTTTATCCTCTGCTTAATGGTTTAAGCTCTGGTGGTAAGGATGCTAAAACTGTATCTGAATTGAAGAAGATTATTCCTAGAGAGGCTTCATCTAGAGGATCTATTATCAACACTACAGATCTTAATAATTTCTTCAATTCTATTAACGATACAGAATGTAAACTATATTTTAAGAAGAAGAGAGATAACCCATTTGAAAGATTGTATTATGCTTATATGCTGATGAAGAAAGATGGTAATGTTTACCCGACAAATACCATATCTCTAAAATTACAGCAGACTGATTTTATTGGTCATGCTGGTAATAACAATCTTTCAATTAATCCTGGAACTGTTTTTTATTATTATAATCACGGTACTAAGCTGGATGTTGAATGCGATTATGCTTCAATAAATCCTCCGGAATACTTTGATTCTGGTGATGATACTATAGATTATCCTGTAACAATTAATGAGGATGATGAATATGCTAGAGTATATCAGTATATATCACCATTCTTAATTACTATAGATGATGATCTTATAGCATCATATTTCTTAACCATTATGAATGAGAACAAGATGTTTAGATTCGGACCTATAAATGAAGAGTCCGATCTACAGTTTGTTGCTACAAATTTAAATTGGGTAAGAAATTTCTATGTAAATGATGATGAAGAATCGGTCTATGATAATAAGTATACTCTTACTGTAGATATCACTCAGAATAATCAGTCTGATTATGGATTGATTAAATATCATATTGATGCTAACGGTGATATGATATTTGATGATATCCGTACTAAAGTATATTTCGTATTCTATGCTGATGAGACTGAGACGAATCCTTATAGATATGCTGAAGCAACCCTTGAAGCATACGACCCACATAGATACGTCTATAGCTATAAATTAGTATTAGAGACTGATGACTTGATGGATCTTAATAACCGTATCAATATCAAAGGAATCTATAATGCCAAACCAGAAGAATTACAGAAGAATAGCACTGCTGCTAATTCTCATGGTTATATGAACAAGAATACATTCGTAAAGATGTTTATAATGGCTGATTTTGGTACTAAGGCCGGTGATAAGATTCAGAATTCAAATACTACAGTAACAGAAGAAACTGCTGAAGTTGTTGTATATGGCAATAGAACAGAAATTGAAAATGTAATTCCTACAAGAGCTGATCTTGTTAAAGCATTCTTAGCTAACGATATCTACACCGAAGGTCCAAATGGTGAATTAGTAAACGTAGTATCTATAATTCGCAATAATCCAAACTATATTCAAGTAGTTATGGATGCTAACGGTGATGATAAACAAACAGCAACAGCTATTCTTAAATATATTAGAAACAATACTAATTCTGAATTTGTTCAGAATGTTCTTCTTAAGGATTCTGCTGTAGAAGCATTGATTAATGAATATCATTGGGAAGAATTCAGCAGGTATACCCTATGTAATATCCTATCTGTAGAAGATGGCATTGACTTCTACCATGATTATTCTAAATTAATGACTTCAACCATTACAGTTAAACAAGTACAGCAGACAGATACTAATGGTAATCTTCTATATAAAGAAGTAGAGCATACAGACTCTGCTGGAAATAATTATATTGAATACGTACCAATCTATAAGACTAATGAGAATGGATTATATCAGTATGAATATACTATAGACAGAATCCCTGTAATTAAAAATGGATACTTAAGCAATGAAGAACTAGTACAAGACTTTGTATATGATATAGAAGAACGTAGACACTATATCGAGGAATGCCTATATGTATTAGAAGATACTTTTGGTATTGATCTTAAGTTTGTTAATGCATTTGGTCCATCTCGTACATTCTACTATAATATTCCATCTAATCAGAACTACAAAGTCAAAGTATCTGCTAAACAGCTTAAAGTTTATAGATCCACCGTTGATGAAGATGATGAATCTATGGTTACAGGTGTACTGATGAAAGATCAGGTTGTTACCATAATTCGTGTTAGAGGTCAATGGGGTTATGTATTAACGCCATATGAAGGTTGGATCAAGTTAGCCGATACTGCTAAATTTACTAACTTCATTGATAATGTATCTATTACTCTTAAATTTGCTCTTGAAGCTCAAACTGCTGCTGATAGAAATGTAGATGAATCTATTATTCAAGACGTTAAAGAGTATATTGAAGATATTAATGAAATCAATGAACTTCATATTCCTAATATTATTACACTGATTACTAATAACTACAGAGAACAATTAGTATACTTTGAGTTCTTGGATGTAAATGGTTATGGGCCTAGCTGTCAGCATCTGTATCTATTACAGAGAGATCCTGATATTGCAGATATAGCTCCAGAGTTTATCAATGTAGCTATAAGCGAAGACGATACATTTACACCATTAATTGACGTTACAGTATACTAACAACCCAAAACATTTCAGTAAATTAATTAAAACATTACAGGAGGTATAATTAAAATGATCTATTCCGATTTCAATACTCCTTCTGAGAATATGAATCTTCCGCTTAAGCAGATTGCTGATATGGTTAGAGAACAGAATGAAGCTCTCTATAAAGCAGAAGAAGATAAAGTTCTTAGAGAGCAGTCTCAGGCTGAAAGAGCATATCAGGAATACACTGATGGGATTAATAAATATATTGAATCTAGAAATGCTAGCCTTAACAACAGGGCTACATTCTTAGAAGCTGCTAAGTCTGGTTTTCTTGCAGCAGCAATGCTTAAACTCTTTAAAGAATCTTATGATGGAGACTTTACTAAGAGAACTGAAGTTATTGCTAAGAATATGATCAACTCATTCATTCAGGAACAGGGTGTTGGAGATCTTCTTCTTAGATTTAAATATCAGAATACTACTGTTGCTGAGATGAGTCGTATTGTACAGGAAGCTTATGATAAGCTTATTGATTCTCTTGATAACGGTAAAGATGAATCTGAAATTCCTGGTAGAGCTAAAGAGCTTCATCTTGATAAGACAATCGTAGATGATTTCTATAAAGATATTGAAGATCTTGATACTACTGAAGCTTCCAAGATGATCAAAGATAAAGTTGCTGATGCTATGGCCGAGTTTATTGATCAGAATAATCAGCAGAGACATGATTATGAAGAAGTTATCAATGTAGCTAAGGAGAAGATGGAAGATGTTAAGGAAGAATCTTCTATCGAGTCTACTGTAAATGAAGCTAAGCGTCAGATCAATGAGATGAAGAGAACCAGAAATAAAAATGTTTTCCACTATCTCGTTGAGGCTATTACTAAGGAAACCTTTAAGGATGAAAATCTTGGCAAGCGTTATATGCATGAAACTACCATTGATATGGATAGTATTGTAGAAGCTGCTAAGATTAACTATACTCTGCTTGAAATGCTGAATACTACAGAGATGGTTGAGCCTGAATATATTAAGAATTATATCCAGGATCTTGTAGCAATGTAATAACTATAAAAACAAAAGTTATCCCGTAGGGAGCAATCCCTACGGGATATTTATTGCTTCCGTCATATTCGTAATATAAACTGATTGCCACTTAGAGGCATTAAGTTGTAAATATAATGTATCGGACATGTAATCTCATTCTCCAACCATGTTCTTAATGATTTACTAAGTGTCTCTTGAAACCTATCTTTTACTTTAGAATTATCGAACTGCACTAGCATAGTCCTATCAAAGTTTTCTGACATACTAATTTCTGGATCGTTCGCTTTCATAATATCAATAAAGTTATCAAAATCTTCTCTGTAAGCAATTTGCATTTTGCTGTCGTAAATTTCTTTAGCTTTAATCATTTATTTATTACCTCCGAAATAATTTACATTCATTTCTTCGGTATAATCTTTCCTTTTAATCATTGCTTTATATTGATGAATATTATAGAGCTGATTAGAATACTTCAAATCAATCTCTACTCTTGGAAGAACTGAATAATACTTCCTCAGTGTAGCATCTACAACAACAATATCATCTATCCAGATATTATCTGTAAATGCATCACTATATGACTTTTCTATATTATCAAAATCTGGTTTGATAATTGGTCGATCCAAACCTATTTCCGCTAAGAAGATTTGGGTTTTATTGTAATAAGATGGTGTTGGGAAGTATGCACGATATTCTATATCGCAAGGAGTACATAGCAAATGATCTAGATATGCCAAGTTCTCTTGCTTAAACATCCGCATATATTCTTTATTAGTTTTACCAGTAATTGAATATACCTGAATAAATGACGAATTTCCTGTAGCAGCATTAATAATACCTTTCTTATTTATTAATCTTGCTCTAGGTCTAGGAGTATATTCAGGTATTTCATACATTATCATTCGTATAGTTTCAAAGTAAGTTGAATTTATAAAGGCTTGTCTTTGTAGTAATATTTCATCAGATTTTTCATCATCTAGTTTTAAAGTATTATATAACCATTCTAGTCTTTGTTTATAATCTTTAGGTATATGACCATATTTATTTTGGTATTCAACCATCTTTTCTTTTCTACTTTTCATATGATGTATCATCCTATCATATTAAAGATTAAGTAGCCGAAGCTACTTAATCTTATGTGTTAATGAGTGTAAAAGTGTATATTCCTTATTTGAACATACCGAACAAATTATTCATCTGCTGATTAAA
>Ga0247609_10001905_pt1 | contig 23311 bp, 25 predicted proteins | sample 172DNAGHGlowgp2_FD_193487 | JGI IMG/M metagenome (GOLD analysis project Ga0247609, IMG submission 193487) | Sheep rumen microbial communities from Palmerston North, Manawatu-Wanganui, New Zealand - 1728 DNA GHGlow gp2 | ecosystem: Host-associated > Mammals > Digestive system > Stomach > Rumen ...
CAGATGGCATTGAATTTGAAAGTGAAGAAGACTTATATGACAAGCTTAATGAATCTTACTTCCACTACATTTGGTTTGTGAGATGGACCATAGACATTAACAATAACATAAAGCCATACTTAGTAGGCATAAGAAAGAACTTCACAATAAGTACTAGCAATCTTGTAGAGAACGGTGATGGTCTGCATTTGCTAAACGGCTCTTACCTATCTTTTGAGAGAAACTTATATAAGAACTTTGCTTTTTCAGTAGACAACCGCGGCTATGCAACAAAAATGAATGTAACATATAGATTTAAGATATTATATAAGTTTGAGCAAAGTCTTCAGACTGGAAAGCTATACACAAAAGCTGAGTACCAACTATATAGAACTGGTTCAAATGGTCAAGAAGCACCTGTGGAAGGTCTTCCAAACGAACCAATAATGTTCTTTAGAAAGTCTGTATTTTCTAAGACCTTCAAAGATATATTTGACTCAGAGCTTGGCATAAACTTGACACTAGCATTTGAGGACGAAGTTCCAGTCTATGATGCATACGATGCATACGGTCTTGACATATTCAAGATAGAGTCTATTGAGCTATTAGACTCTGAAGATGAGACCATAAGAAGAGAATTTATAAATACCGATAGGTTTGTCCCAATATTTCATACCTTAGCAGACCTTGATGATGACACAGCTATGTCGACAGACACTCTAGTTGTTATTCCTACATTGAAGTGGCTTAAGCAACTTGATGGTGCAACTAACACAAGCATGTGGGTGTTCCATAATGCATCCACTAATGAAGACTTCTTCTCAAATACACTTGAGTCGACCTCAATCAACATCACTAGACCTTTAGTAGGACGATACATGCCTTTACAAATGACACCAGGCTACTATGATGTAATACTTAATGCAAAGGTTTGGGAAAATAGAACGTCAGCACCAATGAAGGTCGAATCAATGTTCTTACTAAAATAGAAAAGGAGCTAAAAAGCTCCTTTTTTAGTATAGAATTGCTATATCTACTATTCTATTCTAAAGACTCTAGCAAGTAATCTTTCAAAGACTTTCTTAGGCTCTTGCTTTCTCCAAGTTCTTTAAGTTGATACAATGTACTGTCAATCTGTGACAATATTGAATCAATGTCTGAACCAAGCTCTGACTCTTTGCAGAATTCTTTTTTACCACTCTCTACAAACTCTCTTAAACATTCCAAGTACTCAATTGGACTTGCAAATTCAGCTTCAGCGAAATTATTAGAATATTCCTTAAGCTTTCCATTGATGCCTTGATAATGCTCAATGACATCATCAACTAAATCTGGCATCTCATCATAGAATTCATTAAGAGCTTTATGGTCAGAAAACTTGCTTGTCTTTAAGTGTGCTTCATGCATTTCAGTAACACTTTGAAGCATTGTTCCAAAGTACTCCTCTGGGGTATTTGCAAAAAATTGTTCGTAATCCATATCTTTAATTTAATTTTTGTAACATTTTATACAATTTACTTTTCTCTTCGTCTAAGCTAGCTATCTCATCCTGGATTTGGGTATTTCTATTTTGGTCTTCAATTGGAGCATTTCTCCAGAATGATTCTTCATCCATAATATTATCATCTTCATCAAAATCACAATACTCTCCAAAAATTTCATCACTTTCCATCTCAAGAGACATGATTTTTCTATTTATTTCTTCAATCTTTTTAAAGATTTTTTCTTTATCAAGACCTTCAAAAATATCTGAAGATAAGCATTCTACTAAACTTTTCATATCTATCTGTATATTTTTTCATATTCAATTATTGCATCATATAATAATTGAACTGTTTCATCATCATAATCTTCAATAGAACCTTCACCTTCTAAATCTCTTCCATCTTTAATATAGCAAAAATATAAAGTTTTACGGTCTGTATGTATAGAATCGACTTCATATCCTGCATAAATTAAAGGATTATCTTTTCCTAAAATATCTTCAAGGTCTTCTTTAGTTAACTCTCCTCCAATTTTCCATAAAGCTTTAATAAACATTCTATCTGAAATATGCTTTAATCCTTCATTTAAACTTTCTACTAAACTTTTCATATTAAACTAATTTTATTTCAAATACATCATTGCCTCTTCTAATGAGAGTAGAGTCTGACAAATTGCAAGTATACCAATCACCTTTGAAAGCTTCATTGCATACCTTTATTACATCATCAATAGTCTTGCATTCATTGAAGATAGACTTGTCGTAGTATCTTGGGAACTTTGACTCAGTAGTGCAGCATGTGCCAACTTCACAAGCTCTATCATCACATTCGCATGGAGTCAAGAAATAGACATCGTCACCATTGAGTTTACCATAAGTGCCTTTGAATCCACTATTGTAAAGATACTGGCAAAGTGTCTCAGCACCTAGCCTAGCATCTCTGAATCTCATCCCACCCCAAAAGCAAGAGCAAAGGAGTTGGTCAAACTTTTCAGGAATAGAACAAATGGAACCTGTTATTACGTAACCATCTCCATAAGGTACCATGTGAGAGTCTGTCATAGCACCCCATACATTGTTGTATTGTCTTGCAAACTTGTCTTGCTCTGGAATTTCAGGAATATAGTTCCTATAGTCAAATCTTGCTATTCCTGCTTTTATATATTCTTGAAATTTACTCATTCTTTATATTTTTATTTTAACAGCTAAATATAATTTCTCCAGGGGTGCCCCATGAACCAGGAGTTACTTCACAAGCTAAACTAGATGGGTATAGTGCACCTTTTTCAATCCAAACACACCACTTATTGCAGTCAGACTCTTTAATTTCATCTATTATAGCTGTAAGTTCTGAGATGAATTCATCCTTAGTATAGGTCTCTACACCTCTCTCATTTATTGTTTGTACTAAGCTTTTCATATTCAGTTATTTATTTTTATAGATTTTTATTTTTAAGAATAAGTAAATCTAAATATATTCTTTAAATCTGCTTATTCTTTATATTTATTTTATTTAATATCTTTTATTTCTGAAAATAAATCATTTCTAGAAAAACCTAATCTATTGAGTTGTTCTTCTTGACCATCAATAAATGTTTTAACTAATTCATTTGGATTAAATTCTTTAAAGTCTTTGATTTCATTTGTAAATATTTCTGTTACCCAATCTAAATAATCACCAATTGTTAAATTTGGATTATCATTAAGTTTTTTAGCAAATTCTTGTTTTGCTGTTTTTAATATTTTTATAGTACTTTGAGTTGTTTAGCAAATTCTTTCAATCCTGCAAAAAATCCTTCATTTATAATATTTTCATTTATACTTTCTATTAAGCTTTTCATATTCAGTTATTTATTTTTACCAGAATCTATGAAGGTCTTCTTTATCTAAAGAAGCGAGATACATAGTTTCAAATCTTGTATATGCCTTATTAAAATCATTTATTCTACGAACTAAAGCTGTTTTTACATCCTTTTCAACATCGTCACCGTACTTAGCCTTCAAATCACCAAGGTGCTCATAGTCTTTGTTCTCATCAGCGAGTCTTTTGAATTCATCCATGACATCTCTGAAGTTACTGCTCAAGTACTGGAAGTTGTTGTTGAAGTATTCCCAGCTTTCTGGTACGAAGTCACCTGAAAGAGTTTCAAGAGCCTGAGTCATCTTAGCCACACAAGATTTTGCTTTCTCAGTGAAGTCAGCAAAGTTGTAGTTTCTGTACTTTTGGTCATTGAGCATCTTAGTGTATCTATTAAGATTGTCTTGAAGAACTTCTTTTTCAGTCTTGAATGCTAAAGCACCCTTGCGAGCTTCTACTCTTTGCTTCTTAAGCTCATTAGTGTCAAAGTTTCTCCAATCTGTCACCATAAGAGCTTCGGCAGCCTTAGCAGCAACCTTTCTTACATTTGGACAATCCTTATTGAAGTACTTTGCGTATGTGTTAGGAGTGATTACAGTTATACCAATTGTACGAGCAATGATATTGTCATCTCTATCTAACCAAAGAATATAAGCACTATCTTCACTTTTCTTATAAGCAGCCTTAGCAGCAATGTCACAAGTAACTCTTTCAATGTCATTGTCATTTATGGCATCCCACTTGAATTCTCTTGCTAGCTCATTCTTGAAGAATGGCTTATTGTTTGGATTGTCAATAAACGTAGTTCTAAGTACTTCAGCTCCAAATTCTTCATTTATCTGTACTAAGCTTTCATTTAAAGCATCTATTAACTTTCTCATAATTTATAATAATTTATATTTTTTCAAATTTGTTTAAAATCAATGGCCAAATGACTTGTTGAGGACACCTACGCATTTGCCCCAGTCAGTGTTATCTCCATCACCATACTTACTAAGTATGCCATCAACAATTTCTTTCATTTTCTTTTCATCAACTTTGTCTTTACCAAATACGGCTTCAAACTTAGTCTTTGCATAGTCTCTGAAGCTCTTTTCATCCTTTATAGATTCTTCAGCTTTGTCAGCTTCTTTAGCTGCATCATCAGCTTGCTTTTCAGCATCCTTGGCTTGCTTTTCAGCATCGTCTGCTCTCTTTTCAGCATCCTCAGCCTTATCTTCTACTTTATCAAGTTTCTTTTCAAGTTCCTTTACCTTAGCATCGTCTGCTTCTTCGATAAGATGCTCTATAATGTAAGTTTTAATGTCTTTCATTATTTATATATGTTTTTTTATCTTTTATTCTTTGTCTTCAATTTCTACTGATAACTTTTGACCGAACTCAGTCATAAGATTTTTTTTGATACTACTTATATCAACTGGAGGGTTTCCTAACTCTACTGATAGTGCTGCATCAAATTCTTTTTCAAATAGAGCATCTCTAATATTCATTGCTATCGCATTAGAACCCAAAATCCAGAGGAAGTCAAATATTTCTCTATCTGAGCCTTTAATATCAAAAGAAACTTTTACATTGCCATCTCTTTTGTTATACTGCAAATATTTCATATCTGCATTTATTTCTGTCTTTACAGTTTTTGGTTTACCATTTATATTGGCAGTCAAATCACAATCAAATCCTAATGAAATGTTAAAAGAGTCTGTATGCTTAAACCATTCTTTTGGGTCTTCACCCTTCCTCCAAGGCTTTGCTGTTGTCTTTATTCCTAGATTTGTAATCTTTACCTTTACTAAATCTCTACTAGGAAGTTTCATATCTTCTAATATTACTTCTCTTAAAGTTTTCATTTGTATAATCATTATATTTATGCTAGTGTGAGTTGAGCCTTTGCTGGAGTAGAATCAGCACCAGCTTCTTTTCTTGCCTTAATTTTATCTTTTAATCTATTCCAAGCAATCTTACTACCAACCAAACCAAAGAATAATGCAGTATACACTGGCAATAGTCTAGCTTGTTCTGGAGTTAGAGCTGCAAATCCTTCACCGGACTGTATCATTTGGTCAACCATACCCCAAATACCAAGAGCAGGATAGAATGATAATGATGGAAATAACTCTCCAATAAGTTCTTTTATTGACTTCTTAACACCATCACCTTCTTCAATCAAGCTTTCTTTTACGCTTTTTTCCATATTGTCAGCTATATCTTTAGCATTGCTGATAAGCTCTAACAATACAGTTTGGTCAACGTTCTTGAATATCTTGGACAATTTAGCAAGAATAGCTTCTGGTTTAAGGTCGCTAACTTCTTCTAATTCCTTATAGAATTCTTTGTAGTCTTTATCAGATAAGTTAGAGATTACTTCTAATGCATCATCGACTATAGATGTACTGCTTTCATTCAACTTATCATTTAAAACATCGATTAGACTTCTCATATATTTATAATTCTATTTTATATTCATTTACTAGGTTTCTGAATTCATTCATCTTTTCACAGATATATACATCGCTCTTTCTAGCAAATGTCTCTTGCGGGTACATGCTTTCTAAGAACGCTACAATAGCTCTCTTCTGCTTCTTGTAGTTTTCAGTGATGAACTTTTCATTTTCAGCAAGCAAGCAGTCAGTAATAAATATAGTGTCTTCCTTAGTGAAGCCACCAGTCTTATATAATACAGTGTTTATTGCTGACTCAAGAACCTTAGGGTTAGACCATCTGTTGAGCTCTTCAAGCAATATGTAAGTGTTATCATTACGAAGAGTTTCAAGAATAGTATCTTGGGACTTGTTCCATACTTTGCTCATCAAGCTCTCAGTATATATGTTAAGTATATCTAAGAGAACGCTTCTAAGTTCTTTATTGCTTTGCAAGAAGTTGAGCACCTTATTCTTAGCTGATGTGACTGCAGCCTGTGATATTCCAAATTCACTTGCAATGTCCTTACCTTTAGTAACTTGTTCACCATTGAGACCAAAGAGTTTGTAGAATATTGACACATCACGCTTTGGAAGTTTCTTCTCAATAGCCTTGAACACGATGTCCCATTGCTGTGACTCAGAGCCTTCGCCTGCGCGCTCATCTGAGTTGGACAATTGGAGAATTCTGTCTATCATTCCACCTTCCTCACCATCATCACTATTGCCACCTAAAGCATCAATTGAATGAGAGGTAGGAATGTCTTCACCAGCCTTCTTCAAGAGGTTTTGGTGGTAAGCATCAACCTTTACAGTACGTGATAGGTTGTTGATGTCATCAAGAATCTTGTTTCTAATGCACCATGAAGCCCATGACTTGAAGGTCTGGGTCTTAGTCTCTTTGCCAACTTCAAGCTCTTTGCTATCAGTATTCTTGAAAGTGTTCTCAAGTTTTTCAGTAGGCTTTTGGAAAGTGTTTATTGCGTATGCTAGACCGTACATGCCGGCTGAAATCAGTTCATCTTTTGACATAGATGACTTACCAACAAATTGGTTTACTATCTTCATTACAAGAGGTCCATACTGCTTTGCAACAGCTGCTTTGCCTTGCTCAGTCTCAAGGTCCATTGTAACATCATTCATAGCAAGCTTGCCGGCTTCGAGCTCTTTACGCTCCAATTCAGTCTGGTACATAGGGAGCATTCTAATGTCTTTGCCAAGATTCTTTAGAATTTTATTGAGGTCTTCAATATCAGTTGGCTGACAATTGAATTGCTTTGCAAGGGATTTGAACTTAGACTTAGTTGCGGTACGTATAGCTTCTGCATCGACTTTGTTCAAAATGTTATACTTTTCCATGAGCAAGAGAGCTTTCTTAGCATCTTCCGACATTTCTTTGCTCATCTTTTTCTTGTATTGAGCAATTTCAGATGAAATGAGTGAAACTGAATCATAATTAGTTCTCTCTCTGCCTTCTAGAAATAGAGTAATACTTCTCATTTATCAAAAGTATTTTTATTTATAATAACATTTGGGTGAGAAATTTTAATACATTTTTTTAAATACCAACAAAAACCTTATATTATATATTAAATTGATTTGACTGAAGCTAATATGGGATTTTTTAAGAACTACAAGAAGTATCACGAGAGAAAAAAGCTTCTTCTCAAGATATATGAAGAAGAGAATTTGACACAGAATCTTTCTCAATTAATAGGTGCAAACTTCAAGATAGACAATGCTGGACGACTCTATGGTGTATTTAATCCTTTCCTAAAGGATGGACAGTTTGCATACAATGAAGTAATCTATGAGTATAATGTAGCAGGGATGGCATTTGATAGCTATGTTGAAAAGACTCTGATGGAGAAGATGAACATTGCTAATTCATTTATAGTGAACCATCAGCTGTTTGACCTTGTTACTTATAACATAAAGAAACTTGACGAACAGGGTAACTACTTATTTATTATCACACCATTGTACTTCGATGAGACTATTTCTAGTGGCAAGAAGTTGCTCAAGTGGATAGCTAGTCTTGGGAGTATAGCAGCAATAGCCGGAATAGTATTGGCAATAGTATTATAGAAATAAATAAACATACATATAAGATGGAGAAATATTTAATTGAATTGAAAGAAATCAAAGACGAAAAGTTGAACAGAACTGAAATGACTGCTAAAGAGTACGGAGACCTTCTCCAAAAGGACCTTGATGCATACAAAGAAAGAGTTAGCAACATCATGACTAGTGAAGAGCTTGACGAAGAAGAGAAGCATTGGCTAGAAGAGCTTGACAAGAGCGATGCCTATATCAAGACAATCAAGTACCAACTTCCAAAGGATGTCAAGTTTGAAGGTCAGAACAAGACTCGTAGTGACATTGCTGGAAAGATTATATACTACATAAGCAAGAATGAGGTTACATGGCAGTACTGCTTAGGCTTGTATCAGTTGTGCAACTTCTGGAAGCATGCTGAAAATGAAGAGATTACTTATGGTGTATTCGACAGCACATTGCGTCTTCTCGACCAAGTCAAGTACAAAGGCTACGGTGAATGGAAAGACATCTTGCTTATCAATGAATACTTCAAGCCAATGCATGAGGAGTATACAAAGGACCTTATGAACCAAACTTACTTGGCTCAGATGCACAATGAAGTAATCAAGAGAAGAGACTTGATTGAACCAGTACATGGTACAGTTAACGAGGATGACAGCCAGGTTCAGCCTATAGGCGTTCCAACTCTATAGAGATAAATATATCTATAAAAGAAAAGCCGCTCGAAAAAGCGGCTTTTTTAATGTCTTTTGTGATAGGCTTAAGCTGAAACATCAGTCCACCAGTCACATCTGAATGTAATTTCAAGTTCTACGATTGCAGAGCCATCACTATAGTCAGCGGCATCCCATCCTTTGATACCACCAGTCATTATAATGTCTTTAAATACAATCTCACGGAAAACATCGTTAGCACGGTTAGCAATAGAAACTTTCATCCAATCAGCACAATAGTCCTTCTTCAATGTAGTAGCACCAGTCTGAACATCATAGCAGAGCTTGTTCCAAGCTTTGAAGAGCTTGTAGATGTAAGCATCAGTACCTTCTCTCAAGTTCAAGCTCAACTTGACATTGATGTCTAAGTATGTATTATCAAGCTTAGCAGCAAGATAAGAACGAGAAGTACCCATGAATTTCTGTTCAATAGCAGCAGGGCCTTTGTCAATTTCACCCCAGGTAACACTTTGTATATGTTCTGTGATTATTTGCTCATCACGGCCAAATTCGGCTCTTAAGGCTTCAGGAATGGTGAAGTATACTTCGAACATACTCTTATACACTGGGTCCCATTTGTTGCGACCTGCCTGTGAATTAGTTATGTGTGGTAATGCCATATTTTTAATATATTTTTTTTAATAATAAATCCGAAATCAATAAAATAAATTTGGCTATGCTGTTGTAATTTAAGCAATATCTTCTTTTGGGGTGTCATCAGCTTCTAGTCTCTCAACAGACTTTAGCCATTCTTTTCCACCACGACTGATTTTGTTAGTGTCCTCAGCCTCGCGCGCTGCAGTCTGAGTGAAGTTTAGTTCCAATTGATAGTTCTTCAATATAGACTGGAGCTTCTCAATAGTCTCATCTATCTGCTTTTGAATTGCTATCAACTGGGCTTGCTGCTTAGTCAGAGCCGAGTACATTGAAGCATTAGTGCAGTTCTGTCCAATAGCCTTCACGGCCATGTCATGAGTAATCTCATCAGCCTTTTGCATCTTTATGAGAATACGAAGTGACTCGATTGTAGTGTCAATTTGCTTCCTTAGCTTTGGTTGAGTAAGAATTAATTCTTTAACATCATCGTCTTTGCAAAAGTTCTCAACTATAGCTTGAGCTAGCACTATAGCCTTGTCATTGAGGTCTTCAGTATCTATCTCTACTGGTGGAATGCCAGTGTCGATGTCAATGCCGCCAACAATGTCTTCTATTACTTCAGACTTGATATTACTCTTATCTCTAGCCATTTTTACTTAGTCTTTTTAGTTGTTTTTGCTGCAGGCTTGCTCTTGCTAGTAGTTTTTGGCTTAGCCTCAGTTGCCTTTTCAGGCTCTTTAGTCTCTACTGCTTTAGGAGCATCTGCTACTTCACAATTATAATAACCATTTTCCATGATATTGTTTAAGTACTCCTTTATAGCAGCCTTCAGGTCGTCGAACTTGAAGTATTCGCTTACCATCCAGTTTACAATGTCTTCTTCAGGTATGTCCATTATAGTTGTCAAAGCATCAAGTTCTTTTTCTGGGAAGTTCTTCCACAAGAGCTTTACGTCAATCTTTGGTGCTTCAGCCTTCTTAAGACCTTTTGCTATGATGTCGGCATTCTTCAATTCAACTTTTGGTGTAGCTATTTGTTGTGGTACAATTGGTTTTGCAAGAGGGTCTTCAAGAAGGTCAGGTGAAGTATAGCCTAAGAGAACTTGGTCTTCTGGTGTGAGAAGAGAATCAATGGTCTCAGTTTTAGGTTGTTGGGCAAGGCCTTCTACAAGATTCTTCTTAGGTGTTGGGGTCTTCTTAGGTGGCTTTGGCTCTTCCATCTTAGGAATTGGCTTGTCAGACTTGACATATCTCTGTATTATATTATAGTCAAGCATACGACCATCTGTAGTCATCACTTTTATGCCATTGTCCTCGATAAAGCAATCCCTTACTGTAAAGTGGTCACCAGTTTGTGGGTTGTACCAAGTACCCTCAAGCATAGGTACGTTGTTATCTAGGAATATTCCATTTCCAAATGAATTCATATTGTTGTATTTTATTTAGTCTCTCTTTATATTTTTTAGTTGAAATTCTTTTCGTATATGTCCACCAATTCTGGGTGCTTGACAAGAGTGTAAGCTATAGTAGCTACTCTGCAGGGCTCCTCATTAGTGAAGTACAAAAGCTTTGATTTAGGATAGTTGTAGATGCTGCTTATGAAGTCATTGACATATTGCTTCTCAATGAGCTCTTGCTTGAAGAAGTCATAAGTCTCTTTCTCTTGTCTGTATCTGAGCAGTCTATTCTCTTGAGTATTGTCAAGCCAAATGATGCACAATGGCTCTTTGATAGCGGTAGGTGTAATCTTTACAAATTGGTTCGGGGTAATAATAAATACGTCATTGTTGTCGAACTCATAGCTAGACAAACCTTCAAAGTATTCATAAGATTCGTTCTCTATCTCTTTTATGAACATGTAGGCATTGTTTTCAAATATCTCCTTTATGTCTTCATTGGAGAACACTTCATAGTTATGGTATGATTGGTTGTTAGAAGTTGGAAGGTTTGTAAAGAGCCTTCCAACATTTATGCCTTCATTTCTTAGAGTATCACAAATCTCTTGCTTGCCTGAACCATGAAAACCTATAATAAAAATCTTCATCTTTCTCTAGTCTTTTTATCTTATAATCCAGAAGGCAAACCCGGTACAGAAGGTAGGCTAGGCATGCTAGGCATTGAGAATCCACTGCTGCTACTGCTTCCAGTATACTTAGAAAGGTTACTGTTGTATGACTTAGCATCTCGCATATATCTATCGGCATCTTTCTTGTATTGGCTGTGCTTACCACCGCCTTCTTGTTCCTTGTTTTCTTCTTCGATTATCTCATTAGCTTTTTCTCTAAACAGCTCATATTCCCAGTAAGGCATTCTTTCTATCTCCGATGGTTGGAGATAGAAATACCTTGCTAGCTGAGCTTTACTTAGAACCAAATTTGTGATGTCTATTTTGAATAGTGAATAAAGACTTAACTCCCATTGGAAATCGAACAGTAGACTGCACCTCCTCACCGCAGTTAGGACAAGTCTGTTTCAGCTTCTGGTCCATTACAACGTTTATGTTGCGCAGTACATCTTCCATGAAATTGAACATGTCGACATCCCATGAGTCATATATGCGTTTGCATTCTTTAATCTCCTTTTCAAGAAATTTCTTATCCTTTGGTGCTTTCTTCATGAGCCATGGCAAGAACTTGACAAATGTCTCATTTATCTTCTTCTCTTGTTGTGCCTGCTCAAGAATCCAATCATAGACAGCAGCAGTCTTGTCAAGGGTAGGAATCTGAAGCTTTATAGCTTGCTTGCCTTCAAGACCATACTCCTTAGGGTCAATGTACCAAGCCCTTTCAATAGCATTCCAGTGCTTCTTGATAATCTCATCATCTGGGAATTCAAAGTAAAGTGCTTGTGGCAAAAGTTCGTAGTGAAGTGTGCAGTCACAATTAGGACACTCATCATCAAATGCAACCTTTGCTTCACCTTTAGAGAATGTGTACTCACGTATCATTACAATGAACCAGAAACGGTCCCAATCATTCAACTTGCCCCAGCTTATGTTGCCTTCTGGGGACTTGATTGTGACACATGACTTGATAATCTCATTCAATATGCTATTGAGTGTAATTGGGTTGTCCTCATCAACAGATGACCAGTTCTTGATTGCTTCTACGGTTGCAGGACGAATGCGGAACTCCCAAGAGTCTGGGTAAAACAAAGCTCTTTTGCCCAGGTCTTCTTTGTTGATTGGAATCCAACCATTAGCAATGTCAAAGTTTCCAGGAACCATAAGATTCTCTTCAGCCTGCTTTGCTCTGTTCAAGAAACTCTGCATGTCCTTCTTGTTCTCTTCTTCTTGGTCAGCCTTATACTTGAGTTTGCCAAGAGAAGTGCCTTCTTGAGCATCAACATCTGGAATCTGTCCTTCTAATACATCATAGTTGTTATCATTAAAATCGCTCATATAAGTTAAATATTTTATTTTATCAAGAAAAAATAATTTAGTAGAAAAAATTTTGTTAACTTTCGATAAATTTTTTTATATTTGTAGATAATAATTAAACTGTAATTACAAATATACTTAAATAATGGATGAAAGTGCCAAATTTGAAGTCCTTCTACAAGAACTATGAAGGGCTAATCGAGATTTATGACATGCAAAACACTTGTGCTTTCTATGAGAATGAGAAGCAAATCCTAGGTCTACTTGCAAATGTAAAGAATAAAGACAATTCATTATTGAATGCTCTCAATTATGCTATACAGAACAATGTAACAATAATTGATGCACTTCAGAATGTTGAAGCTATTGAGGAGGACTCTGAAAATTCAATCCAACGCTACTTCAAAGACATCAACACTATATATGAAAAGAATGACAATGACTTCAATATAGAGTGGTGTGAAGAAAACAAAGACAAGCTTATTGAGATGAACCTAAAGACCGTAATCTCAATTGCTAAGAAGTATCAAGGACTTGGCCTGACACTAGATGAGCTCATAAGTGCCGGCAATCTTGGGCTTTGTGTAGCATCTGAAAAGTTCGACTCAAGTAGGTCAAAGATAAAAAAGAAACTTTTAGATACAGTCAATGACTTGCCTGACCATGTCACATCAGAGCTGCTTATGAAGTCAGTCTTCCCACTCATAACTTATGGTGTTTTCAAGAAGAAATTGCTTGACTATATTAATAGTAGGGGTGAGTTTGAGAAGAAGAATGTACTGGCTTGGGTTAGCAAGAACATAACAGATGCAAAGTTCAGTAGTGTTGCATCAATGTGGATTCGAGCCTATATCTTGATAGAGATAAATAACAACTCGAGAGTGGTAAGAAAGCCTAAGGCCGAGATTTTAAAGGACAAAGATGATGACAACAAGTCAGCTCGTGAGAAGATAATATCAATCGATGCACCAATATCTACAGATGGCAACACCCCTTTGCTAGAGATATTCATGACCGAAGATGATGAGAAGAACAAGCTAGATGTTGATGACTCAAGAGACATATTCAAGCAGAACCTAAGACTATTGCTTACTGGCATAGGCGCAAGGAACTCAAGAATTCTGCTCAAGAAGTTCGGAATAGGCCTCCCAAGACCTATGTTGCCAAAAGAAATAGCTGCCCAGGAAGGCCTGAGCATTGCTAGAATATCTCAAATATTGCAACAAACTATAGAGCTTATGAAGGACAATGCTAAGAAGTTCAACATAGACGAAGACATAATGTTTGACGCTTTAGCAAAAATAATTTAAAACATTTATATATTTGACTGTATTATTAAAAGACAAAAAAATATTTGAACTAAGATGAAAGCCATTGTTAAAGCTGACTTATATGATGAGTACGGCCAGTGCATTGGTACTGAAAAGACTGAGATAGAGCCAGGGTCAGCTTTATTTGACATGCTTATGGATGAGTATGGTGCAAAGATTGAAGATAGCTTTAGACCTATTACTATTACACTCACACGTTAGCCGAACGTAGCAAACACACTTATATCGGATGGGCACAGAAATAGTGCCCATCCTTTGTTTTTTTGCAGTATTTTAATTTTGTGCACTTAAATTTATTATAATAAAAAAATTTAACTAAAATGAGTCTACCTAATTATTTAAGTGCCATAAAATCATCTGGTATATACAGATTTGTATGGGACAAGAGCGAAATTGAAGGCGTTGATGCTGAGACCTTGAGACTTGTTGTTGGTTATTCTGAAAAAGGACCTTTCAATACACCTATGTATATAAAGAGTGCCTCAGAATTTAAGACAGCTTTTGGTGGTATTAGCCGTAAGCTCGAAAAGAGAGGCGTGTTCTTCCACAGATTGGCTCTCCAAGCTTTATTAACAGGACCAATTATTGCCCTCAACTTAAAGAAGTTCAGCAATGACCCAGAATCACCATACGACAAGGTAGAAGCTGTTACATTGAACGCTTCTGGTGATACTGAAATGCCTGAAGTTATTAAGCTCCCAGTTGAAGGAATATATAATAAAGTAAGATTCTGGAACCTTTCTCCAGAAGCTGGTCGTGAAGCTTTAGGTTCAGGAAGCTATATCTCTATTTTCGAAACTGATGACAGTTCAACTTCTAAGTCAATCATTATCAGAGGTTACAAACCAGCAGGCTATGACATCACTATTAAGCAATGGTATAGTAACTTCTCAGAAGAGATGCCAGAATACTATGAACCAATTGCAGATACGTTGCTAAACCAGTACTTTGCTGAAATCTATGTATTTGAAGGACAATTCACAGAAGCTATGGCTAAGTCTAAAGAATTGAATAAGTACTTTGATGTAGATACTACAAATCCACAGAACCCTGTAGTAAAATTGAAGCCATATATTCTTAATGCATTTGGTGAGAGAGTTGATACTCTTCAAGCTCTTGCAAGTGATAAGAATAGCAACTTTGTTAAGATGTATCGTGGTACTACTCTTCCTGAGTTCAAAGACAACTATAACAACTATATTTCATTGAACTTAGTATTCAACTCAGATACTTACCTCCATAAGCTTATGATGGACTTCAACACTGACTTGTTCGATGATGAAAGCATTGATATTAAAGACCTTTTGAATACATCAGGTTGGTATAATGACAATTTAGCTGGTTGGACTGATACCACTTATAAGACTGGAAATGGTCTTCAGAAGATGATGGATTACCTATCAGGACAAAAAGAAAATAATACTGATTCAATTGATGACTACTATCAATTGCCTACTGGAATTAAGCTCTTTGGTACTGATAATATTGTTCCGGATGCTGATATAATCAGACTTATTGAAGAAGAAGCATTTAAGATTGAAGGTCCTTCAACTGAGGTCACTGCACAAGGTATTACAAGAGGTACTACATTTGCTTGTACATCTGATGGAAATTATATTGTAACTGGTGGAAAGTTATTTAAGAAAGTTAATACTGATTATGTAAAACAAACCATTTCTAACTTGCCAGAAAATATTACAATGGCTGCCAAAGATGGAAATGATTTATACTTATCAGATGGTATTAATTTATATTTAATAGATACGGATACAGAATCTTTGAGTGTTAATACTATTTCAGCTCCAACTACAGGTGGAACTCCAATTTCATTGTTTCAGATGTATCTTAATAGTGGTACATTAACTTTTGTATATAAAGTTAAAGATAGCAATGAAGAAGAAGTCTTAAAATCATATACATTTACTAACCCTGGTGTTTGGGGGCCCGGAACACCATTTGATAAAACCGCATACGAAGAATCATTTATTAATACAGATGAAGGTGAAATCTTTACAAAATGCTCAAAAGTTCATAAATTATATGTTGATTCAGAACTTATTGATGCTAATGGATATTATTATGATAGTGGTATCAAAGCACTTGTTATAGGTACAAATAAGATAATAGAATATCCTGTAATTGCAACTTCTAAGATAAGACTTTCATATTCTAATAAGACTACTTCAAGTAATCCTGAAAAAGGTGGTGATGTTCAGTTCTTAGACATGAAAAATTGTTATAATGGTACTACAACATCAGCAGAACTATTAGAGACTACTGAAAGACCGGATTCTGACTTTTATCCATATTATATAATAGATGAGACTTTAGAAGTAACCACTATTACAACTGATGCTTTCAGTAATTTTGGTCTTCAGGTTGGTGATAAGTTCTTAGGTAAGAATGGTCAAGTGTCAACTCTTATTTCAATAGAAGATGTAACTACTGATTCAGATAGAGATGAAACTACTGTGCCTGTTTATTGCTATACTTTTAATTATCCTCTTCAATTCCAAGAACTTGAATATTCAGATTTTGATGAATATAGATTAATTTATAATAATGATTCTCAATATGGTGATATGATTCTTATTAAGTTAGTCAATCCATTTGCAGCTTCATTCTCATCATCTTATGAATTTACTTATCTGCAAGGCTTTGAATATTCAAATCCAAAACCAGCTTCAACTTCACAATATGACAAGCTACAGTGGCAATGGTACATTCTCGATACATTGAAAGAATATACAGGCTTGAGAATTGGTTTGACTGAAAAGAAGGATATTGACTATAGATATATTGTTGACACTTTTGAATCATTTGTTGAATCTGAGTGCAAATCTAGATTGTCACTCCTTGCAAAAGAGAAAGACAATTGCTTAGCACTTCTCAACTTCCCATTCATTGAGACATTCCGTAAGTGCACTTACACTTCATTCACTGATGATAAGGGACAACTTAATATTAACTACATTGCTCAAGGTGGTAACCCACGCAAACCTATGTCATTCAAGTTCTCATTGCCAACTGAAAACAATGGTGCTTCTTGGTGCTCATTCAACACTGCAGTAGTATTGTCAGATGGTACTATCAAGACTACTATCCCATCAGCTGCTTTAGTATCTAACAACTTTATGGAGAAGTACGTATCACGTCAACCTTACTATATCGTTGCAGGTCCTAACTATGGTAAGATTACTGATTACCAACTTGTTGGTCCAGACTTCAACTTCGGTAGAGCTGACTTAGATGCTCTAGAGCCATTTGGTGTAAATGCTATGGTTTATGTTCCAAGAATTGGTACTTACATCAACAGCAACCAGACTGCTAAGCAGAACCCAGTTACTGCTCTATCTAAGATTAACATTCGTGAGCTTGTTATCTACTTGCAGGACGAAATCGAAAAGCTGTTGCAGTCATATCAATGGGAATTCAACAACCAGACATTGCGTGACACTATCAAGACTAAGGCTGATACTATCTGCGGTCTTGTTAAAGCTAATGGCGGTATCTATGACTATCTCAATGTTTGCGATTCATCAAACAACCCACCAGAGGTAATCGACAACGAAATGATTGTATTGAGTACTTCTATTGAAGGTGCACGTGGTGCTGGTAAGATGGTTCAAGAACTTACACTTTACAAGACTGGTGGTCTCCAAGCTATGATTAATAATGGCTAGCAATGGCTAACAAAAGATAACCAATTCAAACAAAAGGAGGTGAAATTCGCCTCCTTTCTTTTTATTATATAGTAATATAAATACAAACCCTAAAATGCAGCCATTAACAAGCTATATCTATGACAAGCTATACACACCTACAATAGATGCTCATATACATTGTATTGGTGGAAAGGAAATACCAAGAACTGCTGACATTCAAGTGTGTGCTTTGAATGATTGGCCTGATGCGCCAAGAGAAAAGAACTACCCTGAGTTCAAGAAGTTCTTTAAGAAAAAGAACAAAGAAGATATTGTACTTGGCATTGGTGCAAACAATGATGAGATGTTTGAGATGCTCAAGGATGACAAATTTGATGGTTTTGGTGAGTTTCTAGGCTATAAAATCACTAAGGAAGATAATGTTGTCAAGAACATGAACATTGTCAAGAAAGTAGCTGAGATGACTCCTAAGCCAATATATCTCCATTATGACCTGCTCCCAAAGAATATAGATGCTCTAGAGAAGTTCTTGAAGAGCACTTCAAACTCTAAGATAGTCCTCACCCATTGTGGTCTTTCTAGAAGAACTGATGATAAAGAAGTATGGAAAATGTTTGTGAGACTTATAAATGAGAACTCAAATCTTTATGGGGACATCTCATGGCATACCTTGACATACTTAGTAGATAACATGGAACTCCTTAAGGATTGTCCTCAAAATAAGCTCATTTGTGGCACCGACTGTAGTGAAAGAGACTCTGAAGAGGCTTTGAAACATAGGAAAGAGAACTTTGAGAAGATTGCAGTCAAGATACCTAATACTTACAATATAAAAAGACTATTTCAAAGAGGAAACTAAAGTATGAAAACAATATCAAGTATTCTTAATAGCAAATTGTGTGAACAAAAGCTTAGCAAGTTAGACAAGAAAAAGCTTCTTAAGCTTGACAAGGAATTTGGTGAGCTCATGGAGCTCTATCGTTCTGATAGGAACTGGAAAGACCCTTTAAATATTGAAGAGGAAGAGAAGAAGTTCTTTGAAAACAGAAAGAAAGGCATCAAGTACTATCCAATCATGAAGTTTGAGAAGTGCAAGTTCACGACTGACCACATATTGGAGAGAATGCAAAGGCTGCTCATTGAATTTGAGAACTTCAATTGCTTTTTATCTAAGTACTATATAGAAGACCTTAAGAACTATATATTTAGAGTAAAATATACCATTCAGAAGATAACTACAAATCCAAAGATTACTTATATGGGTGACAATGGATTTGATATGCAGGTGTCTGATGAGATGAATGAGTTGGCTTTGAAAGCTGTTGCAGACCACCCTTACGAGTCAGTTGAGAACATTGGTAGAGACATTGATGCAAAGACTGCTGCAAAAGAGATTCAAGCTCATATAGATAAGAGAGGGTATAAGTGGGAGATTGAGTTTGATGACAACATGATGCCAAGAATGAATGTCAACACTAATAAGATTATGCGAATAAAGACTAGTGCTAAGTTCAACAAAGATGATATAGAAGGTCTCAAGGCCCATGAAGTAGATGCCCACATTGGAAGAAGATACTATGGCTATATGACTGGTCTCAACTTGTTTATTCATGGACTGAATGGAAGAAATATTCTTGATGAAGGTCTTGCAGTTTGGAATAGCCTCAATAAAGTAAAGCACCCAAAGAAAAACATCATATTCAACACTGCCCTCAAGACCGTTGTGATATATAATGTAAACAGAATGGACTTCTGTGAGTTGTTTGACTATGTTAAGTCTTTAGCTCCTAAGCTCCCAGATGAAAAAGTCTTTGCAATACTCATAAGAGCTAAAAGAGAGATACATGACATGAGCTTGCTAGGAGCTTGGACTGATGATGCATCTTATTTTGTTGGCTATCAAATGGTTGATAAGATGAGTGATAAGGAACGAGAAGACATACTCAAGTACAACATAGGTCCAAAGCAACTAGATGAGCTTTCTGACATAAAGAAGTTCCTTGAGATTAATGCTTTTGAGCCACTTATCTAGACTAGTCTCAAGAACTTGTTAAAAACCTATCCAAGTGCCACCTTTTGGGTGGCATTTTTGGTATACAAGTGGCTTAAAAAAGTCCATTTCTGACACGTTTTAAGCTATTTAATTCTAGCCTGCTCTATTTTTATTAGTTTAATAAATAAATAAAAAAAATAGACAAGACTATGTTAATTAATGAAACTCAACAGAAATGGTCTAACATCATATCAGAAGAACTCGGTGTAAAAGACCAGAACAAACTTGGTTGGATGTCTAAGATGGCTCAGATTCATGAGTTATATGAAGCACAGCAAAATCCAACAATGTCAATAGATGGTGGTATCTATAGTACTCCATTGAACACAATGGGTATGGGTAACCCAATGATGCCAGAACCAGCCGGTGGATTCAAACCTACTACAGGTGTTGGTGATACTGGCGCTGACTTCCATCACCCACTTTACAGAAACGGTTCAGGTGATATTCCAATGTCAACATTGAACATGGCTCTCGAAGTTGCAGCTATGACAATTGGTCTTGAATTGGTTCCTGTAATTCCTGCTCCAGGTCCATTCGCAATGTTGTCTTACATGGACTTCCCATACGCTGGAGGTAAGCTCGGTCGTTTGAACGAGACTTGGGCTGACGGTAAAGGTCTAGAAGATGACAACAAGCCTATCTATGTTAAGATGAACCTTAAGCTCATCGAAAATACAGAAGCCGGTGCTCCTATCGTTCTTTTACCAAATCAAAAGTACGAAATCTACAGAGAAGGTACTTATGAAGGTGCAGCTGCAAACTATGTATTTACAGGTATTTATCTTGCAAAGAGCCGTATCGATGCTGACCCAATCTTCGAAGTAAAGAGTGCAACTGCACAAACTGGATGGGATAATGAAGCTGTTAAGAAGGGTGACGTATCTATCGCTGACATCTTCAATGGACTTATCAGTGATGATAAAGCATTCAGCATTAGAGGTATATTTGGTGATGCTCCGGAAGCAACAGAACCATCTATCAAGGCTATGAAGGACCGTCACGTACGTCCAGAATTAGTAGCTACTGCTGCTGACCACATTCAGAACTTCTCTAACTTCGCTAAGAGATTTGATGAGAATGGTAATAAGATTGATAATCTTGACCCAATGACAAGAGCTGAGAATGAAACTGGTGTTGGTAACACTATCGGTGCTCGTATGTTCACCAAACTCGTTCAGATGGGTGCTTACGAAGTAACTGGTTCAGTAACTCGTCAACAACTTCAAGACATGCCTCTCTATGGTGTTGATGTTATTGGTAAGATTCTTGAGCAGATGCAGAATGAAATCTCTCAGGCTATCAACAACAGAATCCTTGACAGATTGTTCAAACTTGGTGTTACAAATGCTGTTATTCAACACAGATACCAAGGTCTTGACCTCAACCTCTATATTGATGGTGATGTTATCAACAACCAGTCTAAGCCGTTATCAGTTATCTGCCAAGAACTCGGTCTCAAGTTCGAAGGTATTGACAACCAAGACCACTCAGACGAATTCCCAGAAGTAAAGAATGCTAGAGTATTCGCTGCTGCTGAAAATGTTACCACAAACCAAAGACGTATCATGTCTAGATTGCTCGCTGCTGCTAACGTTATCGCTAACGTAAGCCGTAGAGGTCGTGCAACTTGGGCTGTTACTAACACTCAAATCTTGTCAGCATTGCAAGATGCTAGCGCATTCGTTGTTGCTCCAATGACCAACACTTTGACTCAGGATGGTTCACAAAGCTTGTACTTCGCAGGTAGTGTAGCAGGTCTTAACATCTATGTTGACCCATACATGACTTGGAATGACACTAGAATCTGTGTAGGTCGTAAGTCTGATGGTAACACTCCAGGTGTTGTATTCATGCCTTACATCCTCTGTGATACAGTTCAGACAGTTGTTGAAGGTACAATGGCTCCTAAGTTGCTCTGCAACAGCCGCTTCGCAATCGTTGACGCTGGTTTCCACCCAGAGCAGAACTACTTAACATTCGTAGTTGACTGCCAGGAAGGTATAATCTAGTCTGATTCTATAATCTAATTTAGATAAAACCTAATCTCTTGAAAGGTCTCTGTTGAGAGACCTTTCATTTTTTATATAGGTTCTGTCTCTGGTCTCCCCAGGCGGCGCCTGGGCCCACAAATCAGGCCCTTTGAATATTCAATCAGTTGGACCATGAAAATGTCCTAAAAGTCAAGTTTTTGTTCCTCCCTCATTAAACTTCTTTTTATTTATATTATTAAAATTCTTTTTGCAAATTATTTTTAGTATATAGTATATAAGAAAATATTTTTGAAAATATGAGCAATGATAGCAATACAGCAGTTCCAAACTATAATGGCAAGTCTCCTTTGCTAAGACCGCTTAAGAACCTTTCTGGTCAGTTCTTTTTATTCCAACAGTATTCAAATGACCTTACTAAGTTCTTAGGACAGTCCTCAGGAAATATGCCTGTACCTACAACTTTCTATTGTTTGAATCTTAAACTCCCAGATATTCATGCACATGACATTGACATAATAGAGGTTGAAGACAATGAAGAGGTTGAAGTAGATTCTACAATAGTTCCTACATCAGAAACTCCTGTTGAAGAAAACATTGGAGATTCCACTGAAAATTCTATTCTTCTTGGTGATTCTACTCAATCTAACTCTATAATGGACATAAATTCTCTTGTTGCAGCTGAAGATGGTCTCTTTTGCAAGGAGCTTATGTTCAAAGGCAAGGTAGACATAATGGGCACTGACAGTGTTGATGGAATCGGCTACAATGAAATATACTGCCACATTGACAATGATGAGAAGAGAGAGCAGTTCAAACTGTACCTTCAGAACAACAAAGAGTACTTGTATGGTCGCAAGGCTATAATTGGGTACAATCCTGAGGTGGAGCCTAATGTGTACCAATTCACTGACTATGGCAAGTACATTGGTGACATACTCCAGAATGAGTATGAGAATGGCAATACGTTCTTCAACATAAACTTCTCAGATGAGACTAGCTCTGAAGAGAATTGGGACAACAACTATTATCTGGGCAGACTCCTGTATGTACTCTACAAGAATGGCTTTATCACATTGTCAGCGGATGAGTCAATTTATGATGATGAGCCTGATGTGACTGACTATGTACCAGACCCTGAATCATCAAGTAGCACACAACCTCAAGCGGCAGAAACTCCTGAAGAGGTCACTGAAGAGGTCACTGAAGTTTCATCTGTAGGTGAGACCAAGGCTGGTGTCCTCTCTAACAAGGCACTCTTTGATGATATGAAGAGCATAGATGGTGATGTCATGAGAGGCGTGTACAGGTTTTTCAAGACTAACAGCATGAGAATTGCAAAGCTAGATAAAGTGAAGTTCTCATTCAATGCTATCGTGATATGCTACAGCTTCTTGTCAAATGGTGAGATAGATGAGAACACAGAGATTCCAATGGGTATCTACTTCACTGGCTTTGACAAGAACCCATCAGTAGAGACGGATTTAGGCAACTATGCTAATGCCTTTACTAAATACTACAGGAACACTGAGATATACAACCAGGGTACATCCTATACGTTGAGGGTGTGCACTAGGACTCTGTCTAGCCAGGCAACTGACACCTCAGAGGTGGTGACAAACATAATATCAGCTTCTAACACAGGCGAGTGGGTGAATGAGTATGAGTTCTTGATGAGCAAGTTCGATGAGACTTACCGCACTTTGAAGGAAGCAAAGAACTACTATGCCGCAATAGATGAGAACATAAGTGCTAACTTAGCCCTATTCAGAAACAACCGTACCA
>Ga0247609_10001906_pt1 | contig 23299 bp, 46 predicted proteins | sample 172DNAGHGlowgp2_FD_193487 | JGI IMG/M metagenome (GOLD analysis project Ga0247609, IMG submission 193487) | Sheep rumen microbial communities from Palmerston North, Manawatu-Wanganui, New Zealand - 1728 DNA GHGlow gp2 | ecosystem: Host-associated > Mammals > Digestive system > Stomach > Rumen ...
ACTCATTATTGTTAGTCTCCTTTATTGCTGTGTCTTTAATGCTAGTCTCTGCGCTCTGCGGGACCAGTTCGCGCATTTTCTCTTCAGTTGCTAAATCTAAAAGATTATAACATATAGAACATTTACCTTCTGCGCATATCATACCGCAATTCATTCGTTTCATAGTATATTCTGGATTTAGCATACGATTTATTCCTACATAATTTAAATCACTAATAAGTCGTCCTAATTCACCAGGCCATTCGTGTTCTTTGGCATAGATGCGGAAGAGAGCCTATTCACGTTTTTCAGGTTGATATCCAAATTCAATTGTATCAATATAAAGACTATAAGCTTCTACATCTTCTGGACGAAACCAATTGCCGCATACTCCATCATCTCTTGGAAGTCCATCCAAATAGGAATAGACTGGGATTGCGCGGATGGGAATGTTTAATAATTTGACTTTATGAAGCATATGTGTTAATGGTTCGTCTATAAGAACTTGGTTAACTCCTAGGGTTTTTAAAGATGAAACTTGAGATAGTGATTTACAAGGATGAATTGAGAAATATGGAAAGTTATGCTGTTTACAAAAATCAATATCTTTTAAATTATATAAAGCTAGAGTGATGCGGCCTTGGGAAAGTTTTGCTAATTCTTCCAAAGTAGCTTTTAAGTCATTTAGATTTTCTAGGTTATACACGATATTTTTTTCGGGGTACAAATCGAGAAGGTCGTAAATTTGGTTAATGTCACGGGAAAGAACACGAATTTCGTCACATTGCTTTAAGTATTCGGGTGTCTATCGTGACGATAAACAGTATTTCATTTTTCATTTCCTTCCTTTAAGTTACTATTTTATATATAAATTATACCATTTTTTTTTATTAAAGTCAAGTTTGACAAATGGAAATTTTTTTGCTAAAATTATTATATAATCTAATTTCAAAGGAGATGCGATATGGAAAAAGAATTTCAAATAATCTATTCGTTAAGAGTTATGAAAGGGCTAGTAAGTAAGGGGATATTTCCTGTATAGACAATGCCGAATCCAATTAATTCAAAATTCAACTGCTGGGTATTTGAGGATACTGAAAACTTCAGGAGAGAATTATCCGCCTTCCATAGTAATTGAGGCGGTGAGGCTAAGTGGCTAGGGCTGCTAATTAGGCTTTGATAAGATTTGGGGCCAGGAGTCCCAAAGACAAAAATCATCCATATGCGGTGATTAGTTTAGACGCGCTTTAGAAAGCGATGTTAGATTTAGATAATAGTAGTTTTAAATTATGGTTATATATTGAGAAGAATTAGGACGAATTTGAGTTAGAATTGAGTTAGAAGGCGTGCGAAAGTTGGGGTTTGAAGAAAGATAGTTACCGGAGGGCAAAATCAGAATTGATTTAGAAAAATTACTTGCGCGAAGTGGAGCCTGATATTTTTGAATTTAATGAAATGCCTGGCGAAGAGGGCAGTTCAAATTTCAGTTCTAATTTAACGGCGCTAGATTTTTGACTGAGCATTTTCGATTTTCAGTTGGGAAAAATTTGTTAATCGCATTTTGCGCTTAATCGACTGTGGTATAGACAATTCGGCGCATTTTGCGCCTAATCGTATGTCATAGAGGGAATTTGGCGCATTTTGCGCTTAATCGCCCTACATTTTGGCAGAAAATTTAACGCGCAATTTGCGCCTATCGTGCTGTCGTTTTTTGAATTCCGCGCATTTTGCGCCTTTGGCGTGTGGGATTGGTAAAAATTTTAACGCGCAATTTGCGCCTAATCGGCTGTTATCAAAGGCGCATTTTGCGATTAATGGAATTTTTTGGCAAAAAGAATTGAATTCCGCGCATTTTGCGCTTAATTATCAGCCGGTTTGGGAATTCGGCGCATTTTGCGCCTTATCACCATACGATTAAGCGCATTTTGCGATTAATGGGAATAAGGTCCCAAAAACAATTGATTTACCAGTTTGTTCCCTATTCCGCGCAAAATGCGCCTAAACGACAGGCGATTAAGCGCAAAAACCGTAGACAAATATTATATTATATATTTTAGCCAAATTGTCAATTAATTTTATAAAGGAGTATATTATATGTTAAAAGAATAGTTAGTAAGATAGAATTTATATAATATATTATAGGTATATATATAGATTATATATTATAGAGAAAATTATAAAAGTATAGAATAGTTATTACCTTTAATAGATAGTATATATTAGTTATTTGATAGTAATTGTAAATTATTATAGATAGATAGTAATGTTATATTAGATTATTTTAAAAAGAATGAATTTGATATAGATAAAACTATAGATAGTATAATTAATAATTATTATGAAGTAGTAAAATAATGATAATATATTATTATAGGGAAACGAGTAGGTTGACGTGGGGATGAGGGTGTAAAAAAATAGACGCCTATTGTTGGCGTCTTTTGGTTGAAGAAAGAGAAAGAGATAATGGAATAGGCGGAGGAAATGGATAAATTTTAGTAAAACGTAATAAAATTGCTTGATGGGATGAGATGATCCTGCGCTGCCGCACCCTAGCGTTATCGCATTTTATTTTATCGTTATCGTTCCCCGCAATCCACTATTCCATTGTCAAAGTTCATATTCTCCCCATCCTTCTATATATATTATATCAAATTTTTTCAAAATTGTCAAGTTCCATTCCTCTTCTGGAATCATAGCGTAGTTAACATCTTGCCCCATCTACGACTTTTTCTCGTAGAGTTCCTCACTCTTTTTCGAAAATTTTTCAGCGAGGCAAATAGAATTAAAATAGAGGCTTCTCGACTTAACTTAATAAAAATGCTTGACAATTTGATTATTTTATCGCTGTATATAAATAAAATACCGCGCGCAATACTGCCTTTTCCGCAGGCGCGCAGTATATCTACTCTCAAAAAAATCTGTCCCTCCAGTGAGACTATAGCGTAGTTAGCATCTTGTTCCATCTCCAAAAATTTCTAGAAGACCTATGAAAAAGAGAAAGAAAAATTTTTTGCGAGGCAAATAGAATTGAAATAGAAGCTTCTAGAATTAAGTAAGTAAAAATCTATATATAGGTATCGCGCATCTTTTACTTCTAGCCTATTGGTTCGTGCGGCCAAAGAAAAAATGTGTTTTTTTTATATTATATCAAAAAAAATTTTAATTGTCAAGTGCGCGGGCTTCCAACCAAATAAGGCCGCATATGGGCTCTTTTTACTCTAGCCTGTTAAGGCTGGCCTTAACAAGTGCGCTTCAAAAAAAAATGTGTTTTTTTTAAATTATATCAAATTTTTTTTTAATTGTCAAGCGAACACTGTCTTAAAGACTCCCCCACATTGCGTTTAACTTTCAACTGAAAATCGTCGCATATGGTGGTAAAATTTTCCAACGGCACTTTCAACCAGGCGGAGCGGCGCAGGGCTATAGTAAGCGACGCGCTGGCTTCCAACTTTCAACCAAATGGGGGCCCATATGGGGCAAAAAAACTAGCTGAAAATGCGCGGAAAAGGTAACAAAAAGTTACAAAAAGGTGTCAAAACGGTTACATTTTGTTACAAAACGGTTATAGATTGTTAAATTTTTAACAAGGGAGGGGGTAGTTGGGCAGAATACACAGTTTCGGGAAAATAAAAAAGAGCTAATTTGTGCGAAATTTTGGTTGACAAATTTTCAAATATATGATATAATGGAAGTTTGGGCTGCGCCGGACGTGGAGGAAGCGCTAAAGCCCGGGTGAGTCTTTATCACCCGGGCTACCTGTTAAATTATTAACTTTTAAATTAGGGGTTGACTTTTTAGCCCCTCAGTGCTATACTATTAAATGTAAGGGGGGTAGAAACCTCCAATAAAAATTTGAAAGGGATTGATACTATGGCAGAAATTACTTATGACATCGTTGAGAATATCGGTGAGGTTGTTAGCACTGGCAACAAGACTCTCGAACTGAATCTCATTTCATGGAATCACCGCGCTCCTGTGTTCGATCTTCGCAAGTGGGATGAAACTCACGAGAAGATGGGCAAGGGTGTCACGATGAATAAGAGCGATCTGATGGGTCTGTATAAGATTCTCTGTGACTATTTTGAGAATGAGGAAGAGTAAGCACAGGCTTACTCTTTCGCCCGGGCAATTAGGGGAGATTTACTCCTCCCCTAAAAGAAAATTAACAACGCTTTCTTTATTCCATCCATTATAAATGTCATCAGTGGCTTCTTCAGTGGCATCTAAATCCCACACATCATCACTAAAATCCTGACAAGAATCAAAAGGACAGTGACGATGAATAGCGCTCCAAAATTTACGTTCTGCTTCATCCGCATTTTCTGCCTCTACTTTTACATAGCCAGAAAAATCAATATAAAATTCCTTCATTCTTTTGGACCTCCAATTAAATTTCTAATATAAACTTCAATACATACTTTTAATGGGAGCTGAAAAAAATGATAAGTAAGACGCCAATTCCCATTAGCATACTCAAAACGTTCGATAATTTTTACAATGGCTTTAAGAATAAAATTTTTCATTTTTATTATTCCTTTCCTTTTGGTAATTATAGTATACCAAATTTAAAAGAATTTGTCAATAGTATTTTTGAAAGTAGATTTTTTAACAATCCGCCGCCCGGGCACTTCACCGCATTAAAGCAGTGAAGCAATTAAAAATCAATTTCTTCCCATTCTTTAGGGGCGATACATTTGAAAATTTTAGGATGATCGTCTGGCTTATCAGATTGCTTTGCGAAATATCTCGCAGATTCTAAATCAAATATAGCCCACCACTCATGGTTAGGCAAAAGGATAATGTACATTTTTTAATTCTCCTTAATAGGTATCAAGACCGAGAAGTTCGCCTTCCCAAGTTTCCATCTGCTCAATGAAACGCAGTTCCTTAAACTCAAAGCCATTGTCAAATACCAGACAAGCCCAAGCGCTGTCAAGACTTGTCTCTTCAACAAGAATCTGCTCACCTTCATTATCGCTGTCTTCGGTAAATTCAAAAAGGAAATCATACATCTTCATTTTTTATTCTCCTTTTCTTTGTTTCTGGAATTAGTATATCACAAATTTAACTATTTGTCAAGATATTTATTATAAAATCATTATAGGTTTCCATAGCCTCCTGAAGAAGCCCAATAAGTGAACAAGCACTATTCCCATCAATATCCATAGCTAAAGCTAATGGACAATTATCGCAATTATTTACTTTACAATTATCATAAATTTCACACATTCTTGCCAAAGTTAATTTTTCCATTTTTATTTCTCCTTTTCTGTTTTCTGTAATGATTATAACATATTTTATTTTACTTGTCAATACCTATTTTGCGCCCGGGCAGTTAGGGATGACTTACTCGCCATTCCATAATAACTCGCCAGTATTATCATCACAAACAGAAAGGATTTCACCTTCCCATTCAATCCCTGTATTTGCCATTAACTTACACATAGCAGAATACACTGGATCACTTCCATCACAATAACAAGCGATGTCAGTCATAGCACACCCTTCTTCATCATCAGGTATTTCTACCTGATAATCATAAGTTACTCTCGCTCTCACATTCACAGTCTTCATCTTCATCGTCCTCCAATTCACGATAAAAGTCATCAAAATAGTCTTGCTCGGCGTTAGACACAGCATCGCAAAAATCATCATAAAAGTTAGGCTGCTTCTGCGCCCATTCTAACAAACTCCAAAAGCTAACCTGACATTCAAAACGCTCAGCAAAATCAGCAAAATCCATCTGCTCCATAGCATCATCCCAAGCGTCATCATAGGAATCAAATTCTGTAAAGTCGTCACGTAAATACTTACTCATACGAGACCCTCCTTCTTCATAGCCGCATCAATGGCGGTGGTATCATTACGAAGCGCATAAACCAAAAGGTTATGAGCAAAAATCAAAGCGTTCTTTGTATGCGGAGAATGCGCAGTCTCAATGCGGTGCTTAAGAATCTTCAAAACACAAACAAACAAATAGTTATTTCTATCCATTGTTTTTCATTTCCTTTCCTTTTGGTAATTTTATTATACTATAGATTGTATCGTTTGTCAAGTGCCGTTACCAAATTTTTTACAGTTATTTGTGAAAAAATTGGTAAGCGCATTGGCCCGGGCGCGATTACTGGTTGTAATCAACCAGTAATTTTGGGCGCCCACAGCCTACCATCCACATCGGGATTGCGAGACAGGCAGTAGAAATAAATTAACTTTTCGATGCGCACATCTTCTAAAGCGGTGTGTTTTTCCTCAAAATCTTCCTTACCAGTGATATAACGGTAGAGGACTTCGGCGGTAAAACGTGGCTGATTGTTTGCGGTAATGTAACCATTCTTAAAACAATACGCTTTGTAATCAGCATCATCTTTCAGCACCGTTCGTGCCATTTTCAAGCTGTCCAGCCATTCAGTACCCCACGGCAGGACAAAACGAAATTTACTGGTAGTAATATAACGCTGGGTCAAGTGAAGCGCTCGATAGTCAAAACGTGCATTGTGAGCGCAAACTGCTTCACAATTATGATAAATGTAAGCCCCATACAGCCGCTGTTTAATGCTATACCATGACATTAAATCACGCGCACCCATTTTAATTTCCTCCCAATACTGGGGGATTTTATCGGCAAAGTAGGCACTCTCCATCAGCTCTTTATCAAGGAAAATGTCAGAATTTACCATAGAGGCTTCATCAAGCACAAGCCCTGATTCATCAAAGATTTGAAAACCTACGTCATAGGCAATAGGGTCTTCAATGCTGTTAGTAGTTTCAGTATCAATCATCATAATGTTCATTGGTATCTACCTCCCTTGTTTATATATTTATTATACGCTTTTATATTTGATTTGTCAATAGTATTTTCAAAGAAAATTTCTTGACAAGCTTTTTCTCTTTCTGCTTTAATACGTTCATTTTCATCAACTATTCGTTTAAGAAAACGATAAATAAAATAAATGCCAATAGCCGCAAGGAAAAACCAAGATACAGGGTTATCAGCCATTAAACGCACTTCCTTTCTGTTTCACTATTGAAATTATAACACATAAATGTGATTATGTCAAGTAGTTTATACGCCCGGGCGCGCTTTAAGGCGTTAAAGCCTTAAAGCGTTTTGCATTTTTATGCGATACGAGTGAAAGCACATTTATGGTCTATGTAACCACGTTTAACCTTTTCTTCACCAATTAAACGAATTAACAGGCTTGTAACGTACTGTGAAGAAACATTTTTATCCCTAAAGCAATCGAAATAAGTAATCATTTCAGAAATTGCATAAGGCACATCAGGTTTCATACAATCATACAACTTATGAGCCATGTCAAGGGCTTCGAGCTGTTTGGTAGTAAGTTTTTTAGGAGCATCGGACTTTTTATCAGCCTGCTCAATCTTGTGGGCGAGGAACTCAACCAGTACGTCAAGATTGAGCTTGACGATGGACTTCTCACCAGACTTGGATATAGCCTCATACTTGGCCTCACCAGTCTGAATGTAAGCAGTCAGAGCTTCATAAGCCTGCTTCTGAGTAAAAGGGAAAGTAACACGATTAGCCATAGTATCAATTCCTTCCTGATTTTTAAGATGTGATTTCTCTTGATTACATACTTATTATACTCCAGGTTTGTGGTCTTGTCAAGAGGGATTTCAAATTTCTTTGAAATTTTTTTCGGTTAATTCCTTGCGCTGTATCGCTTATTGGCTATTGCCTTGCGGCTGGCGGTTCATCTCCACCGCCCTCTTGACAATTATTATTATACTCTTTTTCCTCTAAAAGTCAATACCTTTTTTAAAAGTAGATTTTTTAACAATCTCGTCGCCCGGGCCAAAACCCCGAAAAAGTTCGGGGTTTGGCTTGTTTAGACCTTTTTTGCCCGCTTTTCGATGAGCTGGAGGTCAAATTCCTTATCACCAGAAGTGAAGTGAATCATGCGGTTTTTGTTTGTGATTTCCACATCTCCGCAGTAGGATGTTTCACCATTCAACTCAAACTCGCAAGCGTTTTCAAGGTAATCCGCAAGGGCGGCGACAAGTGCCTCTTTCAGCTCGTTCGGCTTGCGCTCCCGCTTGACAGTGCCGTGCTTCTTGTGGTCAATCTTGCGGTTCATGTCCTGTACAACCTTTTTCTGTTCTTCGGTCAGGTCGTATTCAGTATCAACGCCATCCTCTACATCACAGTCATACTTGATAAGGTCAATGGCTTCCTCACGACTACACTTATTGCGCTTCATGTAATCAAGAATAGTCTTTTCGTTCATAATAGGCTTTGCCATCTTTTTACCCCCTCCTTTAATCTACATTCATTATAGCACGATACCCCGCTTCTGTCAAGTACCATTTATCATAAAATTCCATATTAGCAATATCTTTAACGGGGACACGCTGAATAAGTCCATCTTTTTCCATTTGAGACATAATGGGAATAAGAGTAGCAGAGAAAACTCGTACACTACGAGCGATAGAACGTTTACGCGCGCCAGGCCAGCGATTAAGATAAGCTAAAATTTTCTTTTCCATTTAATTCAATTCCTTTCCTTTTGGTATAACCATTATACTCCCCCTACTGGTATTTGTCAAGCCAGTTTCGGGAAAAAATTTCACGCATATTTTTGTGTATTTTGCCGATTGATTTTTTTGCTACTATATATTATAATAGAACTAGGGCGCCCGGCGCTAGTGAAGGAGACGCTCTGTATACTTATCCACTTCCATTCATCCCGGGCGGCAAAGCGCTCCCGAAGGAGCGCCCCGCAAAAAGAAAGAAAGAAAGGAGATGAGAAGTTATTGGTGCGGGCAGGGGGATTTGAACCCCCGACCCCTTGATTAAAAGTCAAGTGCTCTTCCATCTGAGCTATGCCCGCGAATGGTTGCGGTTTAAGGATAACCGCAAACCCTGTGGGGAAGCTTACTCCGCGAGAGCGAAGTAAGCCTTACCCTTTTCCTCGGTACGAACAATCTGACCAGTGCCCTTAGCACCGAGCTGGGACAGGAGAGCCGAAACGCGCTGGGGAGAAGTCGTAGGCTCAAAGCAGTCGAACATCGTCAGCATGTCACCGATAGTGTACTGCTTGCCAACTTCCATATTGGCAAGGATGCCCTGCTTAGTCTGCTCATTCTTCTCCTGCTGGGGAGTCAGCTTGCGGGGAGCGTCAGACTTCTTGGCGTTCTGCTCAATACGATGCTCACAGAACTCGACCAGCTTGTCGGAATCAATCTCGACAATCTCCACGCCATCCTTGGTCTTATTCTCGTAAGTAGCCTTGCCAGTCTTGACAAGGTTGATAACAGCGGAGAAAGCCTGATTCTGCGTAAAGGGGAAAACAACACGAGTAGCCATAGTATCTACCTCTTTCATTTTTTTTGCCTACCAGATTCTAAAGCCTTTTAGTAGGACAAGGCTTGTAAGTATCTCTCTCACTTACATTTACATTATACCACACTTTGTGGGGCTTGTCAATAGGGTTTAGGAAATATTTTTATTTTTTTTATTGAGCCATGGGCAGTATCTCTTAGCGCGCGCACCGTCCAAATTGCGTCCTTGCTCGACTCTTCCCTATCAACATCTTTATTATACCACACATTGTGAGACTTGTCAAGAGGATTTTTATTTTTTCTGGTGGGCGCCATCACTGTTTGAGGCATTTGTATTGCGGGGGCCTGCCGCTTCCCCTCTTGACAATTATTATTATACTCTTTTTAAGTAGAAAGTCAATACCTTTTTCAAAAGTAGATTTTTTAACAATCCGCGTGCCCGGGCGCGTAAGGAAGATAATACTTCCTTACACACTGCAAATTCGATTATCGTCTTTCTTTGGGATATAGATAGTAAGTTTTCTATCTCCATCCTTATCTGCTTCACTCGCGGTTACTTCAAAGCAAAATTTATGAAGATAATCAATAAAAGGTTTAGTCGCATAAGCGGGTTTAGCAGTACTTGAATGTGAACGGTTTGAGCCAAAACGGAAAAACTCATGGCCAAGTTCATCTTTATAAGTTCCAATCCAGTATTGAAGTTCCAAAACTTTTCTATTTTTTGCCCTTTCAAGGAACTCGTCATTGATAGTTGTCTCACAAAGATTGATAGCATTTGTAACCATCTCTTCGTATCTGGTATTGACAACGGCATTATGAGCTTCAATCGCTTCGTTCTTAATGGTAATAAATTCTGCGGCGCACTTCATTTTTTTATTCTCCTTTTTGTATTTGTTCTTGTATCCTTTGGACAATTATTATTATACTCTCTTTTGGTAGAAAGTCAATACCTTTTTTAAAAGTTATTTATTTAACAATCCGCACATCCGGATATTATTTTTTATTTTCTATAATTATTATAATATATTTTTTTTAAAATTTCAAATAAAAAATTTAATAAACAAGAAAGGGGGGAAAGTTCATAAGACTATTTTTTCCTTTACAAAATGGCGCCCGGGCTTTCTGGGCTGTTAAATTTTTCACAGCCCAGATTTTTTATCTGGAGGTATCAACACCACACAGCATCATCACATAAATGATATTGATAAATGCTTCATTGCCAGTCGCTCCCATGTCATCAGGGATAGCCGCATACACAGCAGGGTATAATTTCTCTATACCAGAAAGAAACATACCGCACCAATTCCCGCCACAGCATACGCAATGGTCAAGAAATTCCTTTGTGCCACCATTAAATGGGACGACGTGCCGCACAAGACTGGCTTCGTTAACAACTCTGCCACCAATTTCTGCGCCCCATTCATCAATAAGGTGCTGTTCCGCTTCCCGAATATCATTTGCTGTAATCATTTAATTATCCTCCCCAAAGTAATCATACTGCCGCAATACCTCAGCATTACCTTGTAAAGCATATTCCAGCATCATTGCCGCATTCTCATAGGCATTAGCCGCTGTTAAAAATTCAATAACGTCAAGCCCATACGCAGAGCGTTTACGCCATTCTGTTCTATAATAATTTTCACGCTCACGATACATTCTCAGGCAGTCACGCATAAGCTGTTCATCCATTGTTTTTATTCTCCTTTCCTTTTGTGATTTTATTATACTACTGGAAAAAGAAAATGTCAATAGGTGTTTGCCGAAAAATTGTGAACTTTTTGTGAATGCGCGATTGCCCGGGCGGTTAGGGGAGATTAACTCCCCTTAAACCTCACAGTTATCGCAGTCAGCCATGGCATAAATAATACACTCTTCGTCTTTCCAGTAATTGCCAGAATAAGTGCCATAACCACCAATTCTATATCCTGCTTTTTCATAAGCATCAATAATATAACTAAAAAGTTCTCTATTACGAACATTTTTAACAATATCATGCTTTAACCAAGAGCGAGAGTCCCACAGCCAGTACCAACCATCTACACGATTATTGTCCTTGGCTAACAAGATACCTACATGTCCATGCTTACGCAGAGTCTCATTGATTTTGCGGATAATGCCACTTTTAAGAATGTTGCTCTCAATAGCGGCAACACGAGCCTCTTCCGCTCTCTGCGCTTTGGCTTCATCACTATCAGCAATGGCCTCCATTACACATGCGGGAATAATAGTGTCAAAATTAGCCTCAACAATTTTAACTTCCATAATTTTTTTCCATCCTTTTTTTTATTTTTGGGAGCTTACCTTCGTGTCCCCCTTACAGCTATTATTATAACATAAATAGAAAGAATGTCAATAGGAAATTAGAAGTTATTTATTTAACAATTTTTTGCCCGGGCGCGGTTCCTACCTATTAAGTAGGAACCTTTGTTGGCAAGGGTTAGGCGATAGAGTATACCGCCTTGCCCTTAACCTTGGACACCGCCACACGCTCACCGAGGAGCTTCATCAGGGGGGTCACACGCTGGGGAGTAGCCTTCGCCAGCTCAGGCAGGAGAGCCGCAATTTCAGCGGTGCCATAGGTCTTGCCAGGCTCCATAGCCGCAAGCACACGCTCGGCGAGAGCGGCGCGCTCAGCCTGAGCCTTGGTCGGCCCCTCATGCTTAGTGCCAGACCGCTTGGCCTGAACATCACGCAGGGCAGTCAGCTTCTCACAGACCTTGCCAACGGTGATAGGCTCTTTGCCCTCAGCCGTAGGCTCGATGGCAACCTGCTCAGGGTCAATCTGGGACAGGACAGAGAGAGCGAAGTCAATAGCGCCAACATAAGAGAGAGTACGAGTAGTCATAGTATCTACCTCTTTCAAAGAATTTTTTACCTACCAGATTCTAAAGCCTTTTAGTAGGACAAGGCTCCGTGGGTTTCCTTTACCTTACATACTTATTATAGCATAGGTTGAGCGATTTGTCAAGAGGGTTTTTTATTTTTTTGAACCGTTCTTGATGCCTCTGTCCTCTTCCTTACTACACTTATATTATACCATACTTTATGGGGCTTGTCAAGAGGGTATCCCGTACTTTTTTTAAAGAGATTTTTTTCATCCTGTTTGCCTAACGCTCTGGATTCTTTCAGCCAGACCATCGGAAGGGGTTGTACCTCTCCCTCTTGACAATTATTATTATACTCTCTTTTTACAGAAAGTCAATACCTTTTTCAAAAATTATTTATTTAACAATTGGTCGCCCGGACACTTCACCGCATTAAAGCGATGAAGAGTTGATTATTTTATTGTTAGTTGAGGAGCAATGTGAACTGATATTTATTCTTCACTTTCTAAATAGTTAATGATTTCTTCATTTGCCTCAGCCCAGGGTTGCCACAGTTCCAAAGGGACAAGACCATTAAGTAAATCTTGAAAACGAATTAATTCACGAATAAGACTTTCTTCCATTTTTATTTCCTTTCTGTGCTTTAATTATAACATACTATTGGAAACCTGTCAATATATTTTGGGGAGATTTTTCTATTATAACCCGAAAGGCTCTCCCCAAAGGGCAAAGGGTTTATCAAGATAGAGGTCATAGCGCCTTGCGGCTCCCTCCGCGTTATCTCATTTACAAGTATTATTATAGCACATGTTTTAGAAAAGTCAATAGGAAAATAAAAGTTATTTATTTAACAAAGTGCCCGGGCGCTGGGTAGGGGATTACTTCTCCCCTACCCAAACCCATGCCTTAATCTTGGGAGTGATAGTCTTTTTAATCTGCGCATAATGTCCGTAATAACGGACATTCTCTGCTTTAGTCCAATCCCACTTGGGATTTTCCATCTGATAAGTGTTCCCCTCATCATCATGAACATTGATATACCGAGGCACACTATACGGCTCATCAGGAACCCATTCAGTATTTTCAACTTCAATGGGGTCGCCATCAAGGTATTCACGCTTTACCAGCCCTGCCTTATGGAGATGGCGCATAATCTGGCTAATAGTAGCACGCTGACTGGCCTTGCGATAACCATAATGATAAGGGTCAGAAGTTTCAACTGGTCTAAGGTAATCATCTCCAAACAGATACACGCCAATTTCCTTGGGCATAACAGGCAGGGTAGAATTACTAAGAAATTCAACTGCCTTGTTTACATACGTAGTCGCGATCTTAGCATTGCGAGTAGAAACGTACAGATCCTCATACTTGGAAGTAACCATTTTTTTATTCTCCAATCTTTTTTATTTGTTAGGGCTTGCCTTCGCTTCCCTTAACTTACATACTTATTGTATCACAGATTCATTTAGTTGTCAAGGGGTTTTTCTTTGTTCCAAGAATTTTTTTTATCAGGTCGCCAGTCAAAATCCCACAGACGATTTTATTTTTTTGGGAGCCCCTCCCCTTGACAATTATTATTATAGCACAAATAAAATAAAAGTCAATAGTTTTTTAAAAAAATTTTTTCGCCCGGGCGCTGAATGATTATACAGGCGTCCCCGCATAATCATTCATTACTCTTTTCCTTTTGGCTGTAAAGTTAGCTACCTTCACAGGGCTTTGATTTTTCCCTATCACAGTGGGAGAAACAAATGGCCTAAACAAATCGGTCTGCGTGATTTCATGGGGCCGAGTGAATACCACGAAAGCAGGTTCTTGTGCTGTGCCCGTCAACAATCAATCAATCAATAATAAATATACAATAACACCAAGAAGTCTATTACGGCCTATCTCTTGTCCTATACATTTGGCTTTTACCCCCTATATCCTGCGTAGTCCAGAATAATCGGCTTATTATTAAGCCAGCCAGTATTACTATTATGTAAATCGTTTACATCATTTTCCATAGTCCACACTTCAAATGAGCGGCAAAACTTTTTGCCATAAAGCTGGAGTACACGCGCCATCCACTGTTCACTGATACGGCGTCCATCATAACACTCTCTGGTTATTTTATGAATAATAGGCTTGTGTTCAGGAGTATTGCGATTGCTGAGGTAGGCGCTATAGTTGCGATTATACGTACCATCACTGGTAGAGAAAGAGTATTTAGGCTGTTTGTAAATGGAAATTCCAGTCGTGGTAGTATGATAAAGTTCGATAGGGAGCAAAACACGCTCGACATGAAATTTCTTTGCGCTCTCATAGGCGCGAATTTCGGCCTGACAATAATCTTCCTGACAGTTGCCATAGCGGGGGATTTTCAGCACAAAATCATCACGCTTAAAAATAACCGCATAGCGGGTCTCCCCAGAAGAAATTACGATGTGGCGTCTATGGTTATTAGCAAATTCATCAAGGCAATCGCTGATTTCATCATCATCAGCTTCGCAATTTTCAAGGACAGAAATCAGTTCATCAACAAGAGCGTTCATTTTGTTCCCTCACTTTCTGTATTCATTATAACACAGATTAAGTATACTGTCAAGGGGTTTTCAAATTCTTTTGAAAATTTTTTCAAGGCGTTGTTGCGTTTCTGTTATTACCATTGGTTTCTGTTGGCGCTCTGTCCATCGCCCCTTGACAATTATTATTATACTCTCTTTTGCGAAAAAGTCAATAGATTTTTAATAATTATTTTTTTAACAATCCCGCCGCCCGGGCAAAGTAGGGGAGTATTCTCCCCTTTACATTGCCGCAAGGCAAGCGCTAAGGCTATAACCAGCGGAGCAAACTTTCTGATAGTCTGCCTGAGCCTTTTTATACAGCTCATACTTGCGATTAACTACTTTATTAAGTTTATCATTTTCAAGATAAAGTCTATCAATCATTTTCTGAGGATGATAAACATAATGGTAGCGTTTGGCAGTAATAATTTCAGTTTCTGCGTTCTCACAAATGACAGTCTCAATCAGAGGATGTCCACCATTATAAAAAGCATCAATGGCAGCACGAACAGGCTTTTCTGCGCGCTTATAAAAATAGCAGTCAATGCCCTGAATGATTTCACCTGCGTCATTTTTCAAAACGTGCTCCTGAATCCCACGCCGATAGATAGGAATCTCCACTTCGATTTCAAATTCATCAATGTGGTCTACAGAGAGAATACCGAGTTTCAGCAGGTCAGAAGCATTAGTGCTTCCCTTGCCTCTGATAGCATTATACTCTTTAGTAGTAAACGTGCCAGAAGGCAGGCTATCCAGAGCTTCCTTTGCCAGAATCAGACCATGAATTCTCTTAATGTTGTTTCTAACCATTTTTTTAATCTCCAATCTTTTTATTTCTGGGGGCTTACCTTCGTGTCCCCCTTACATTTATTATTATAGCAGATTATTAAAAAATGTCAATAGGTTTTTGATAATTAAATTTTTAACAGTCTCAGTGCCCGGGCGTTTAAGCCCCGTAGGGCTTAAATCATGCCGTACCTGTAGTGCCTAAAGATACGCTGAAAGACTTCGACGCCTGTTAAGTAGCCTTCAACAGTGTCCCCGAGTTCTTCCTCGTCAACAAGGCCCATGATTTCCAGCAGCCCCTGTTCATAGCCATAGCTACCAGGAAAGCAAACGGCATCACAGACGGTATTTTCAAAGTTGGGATAACCAACCTGAATAGTGCCGTGCCAATGCGGGCGCGTCTCATAGGGAACATGCGCAGTTTCAAGCAGAGCAATCAGTTTAGACATTTCGTTCATTTTTTTTATCTCCTTCCTTAGTAAGAAATTACTTTTTCAGTAATTTCAATCATGTCATACCAGCCATAACCTTCAAGTCTTACATAATCCTCATAAGCCTTAACAGCCTCATCCAGATTAGTGTAAATCTGATTAAAGCGGTAAGTCTCACAGATACCATCATCGTTTATCCAACGATGCTCAATCTGCCATCTTGGACTCTTCATCCTATGCCACCTCTTTCTTGAAATTTTTGCGGTCATACGACCTCTTGCCCTTTTTGGCGGGCACACGACCAGCCTTGCGGCGGAACGCGAGATAAGCTTGAAGCTCTTCGCCAGTCTTTTTATTCATACGTTTATCAAAGTTCTCCATTTTTAAGTTCCCCTTTCGTTCTTTGTGATTTAATTATAACACACCTTTTATTCTTTGTCAAGTACCTTTTTCAAATTATCTTTTTCATCCTCATTAAACATCAAATGAAATACCGCTTTCAAATGTTGTTCCATATTAGAATGGGGATACTTTGCTACTTCTTTCAAGAACCAAGTTTTAAGTTCAGTTTCAGTGTAAGTAATCATTTTTATTTTCTCCCTTTCTTTTTGTAGTTACATTATAACATACAACATTTTATTTGTCAATACCATTTTTGCGCCCGGGCGATGGGGATAGTTTAACAAAAGTTAAACTTATCCCAATCCCGCAAGTAAACAACGTCTGGACGGTCAAGATAATATTTAATATTTACTCGCAGTTCTTGTAAACGCTTAAAGGCGTGTTCAAAATCATCAATGGCCTGATTGATTTCATGCTGTTTGCGGTTGTCAAGTTCTTCTTTAATAGCCGAAGCAAGATCTTTGAGTTCATCAGTGGTAAGAAATGTCACATTAATCATTTTTTAATCCTCCTGCGGTTTATAATACCAGAAATCTTCTGGATTAGGATTTTTTGCTACTTCATTATAAATGTAGCACTCTAATTTTTCCATGAATTGCTTTTCCTCATTGTAAAAGAGATCGCTTTTATAGTAAGAGTAAAAGTTAAACATTAACTGCGCAAATCGCCAGTCAGGACAATACAATTCCCACAGCTGGGTAAGATGACAGGTAAATTCATAAATTCTATTAATGTCACGCATTATTTTATTCTCCTTTTCTTTTGGTACTATTATAATATCACATTCAATTAAATTTGTCAAGATTTTTTTCTCACGATGGAATTGTTATTTTTCTAACAATCTTTTCGCCCGGGCTCATTGGGGCTTCCCAGAATTATAAAAAAACTTGGGACTGTTTTTCAGCAATCCCAAGTATACTGACCGAGGTAAGGGTCAAATCCCTCATCTTCATTATAATCCCAATCCCCATAATCCTCTTCTGGGATAGATCCATCATCCCACTGACAAGTGGCATAGAGTTCACCAGTATTGCCGTCCCAAATGGCGGCGAAAGTAGCCTGCTGTCGCACGTCGATCTCTTCCTGCGCGTAAGCGATAGCATCATCAAGAGAACCAAAATTCTCAACATCATACTGGGTATCATCAGAATGGAAAGTGATACCAAAAGAAGTGGCATAATTCTCAACATGAATCTTCATTTTTTATTCTCCTTTTAGAAATTGTCGTCAGGTTCAAGGGTATAATCCCCATCCCCAGTATAGTCACAAATCTGTACAGGGACATAATCCTTTTTCCCATCAAAAATCATAAGGCTAGCATCTTTGGGCAATTTTTGTAACTCAATGATTAAATCTCCAACAGTTTCGATAATCTTCATTTTCAATTTCCTTTCTATCCCCTTGGGACAATTATAGTATAACAGATAGGGAGCTAAATGTCAAGAGGCTTTATAATCTTTTTTGATAATAATTAAATAAACTATTAAGATGATGTTTTAAATTAAAAGCAAAATCAATATCAAATCCAGTAATAGTAGGGCAATCTTTCCATTGATTCTGCGCAATTTGTTCTTTAATTTTTTGTTTAAGTTGCGTGTAAAACTGGAAACTTTTAGTATTAGGGGTGATACCAACTTTAGCCAGTTCTTCATTACTCATAAATTGTAAAAATTTTTCACTTATTGTAGTTTCAATAGTAACACAAAGATAATCATTCCAATAAGCTTCATCTATTGCTTTACTAAAATTATTTATGATATTATTATAAAATTCTAATTCTTTCTTATTCATAATTATAATATAATATATTTTAGGAAAAAAGTCAAGTCAGCAAATTGCACAAAAATCGCGCAAAATTTTCTGCTATTATATATAATTCGCCACTCGGCCCGTGGTTGGAGGTTGCGGCACATTAACGCGATAAAGTGCCCGGGCGCGCTTGGGATTAATTAAAATCAATCCCAAGGATAGTGAAGAAATCAGTAAGGATTTCCGTAGGCATTGCGCGGCAACCATCATACACAGTATGATTACAAAAATCAGAGAAAATACAGTGATTACAATCATTACACTCCTCGCAAGCCTGCTCGACGTTCTGGACCAGTTCCTTGATAAAAGTCTTCTCATTTTCAGAGAAAACATCAGGGCGCGGATTAAAATTAGGTGTAAGCATTTTTTATTCCTCCTTAACCAAAAATATCACGCTGGCAGTCAGGGCACAGATGACTGATTAACTGCTCACGCTCGGTAGCTGTAAGATAAGGGAAAGCATCCTGTGCGAGAGTACCATCTTCCCAGTCAAGATAGTCTATCTCATTGACTTCGACCTCATGACCTTTACCGCAGAAGGGGCACTGGATAGAAACGCAAACTTCCTTGTAGTTGATTTTCATTTTACTTTCTCCTTTTCCTTATTTCTGTATTTATTATAGCATACCTTTTGGATGTTGTCAAGTCTTTTTTATAAAATTTCTCGCATTGGGCGAGCATTACGCACTTAACCTCGCCCAAGCGCCATCTTATTCCCCTTGTTTCTCAATTCAAACAAGCGCCAAAGATGGGAAGCGTGCCAAAGTTAACATTTTTCTCTTCTTTATTATAGTGAGTTTTTGAGTCACATGTTTTGCTAATCCTCACTGTTCACAAGGTATTTTGTGCGTTTCCCTTGGAACAATTATAGTATAACAGATAGGTGCGTGAATGTCAATAGGTATTTGCCGAAAAATTATGAACTTTTTGTGAATGCGCGCCCGGGCAGTCGAGGAAGATTATTAATCTTCCTCTACCTCTATTTTAACATGGTCGCAATCAATGTCCAGCTCATCAAGGTCTGTGTCATCAAATTTATTGCGAGCTTCTTCTTCGTTAGTAGCCCAACAACCCCAAGACCAAGAGCCACTAAAAGTATAATACTTTTCTTTGGGCTTTGGCTTCTGATAGCCTTGAATCCGCACATTATGAATTACAATTCCACCGTATTCAAGGGCTGTCTTTGCCGCTATGTGCCCATCAGCATACATACCGAGAAAAGTGTAGTGGTCAGCATTAGGAACTGCTACGACAAATTCGTAATAAGCCGCTTTGGCAGGCATGTTTCTAATATCCATTTTTTTATTGTCTCCTTTCATTTACTGTAATCATTATAGCATAGGAGATTTAACTTGTCAATAGGAAATTAAAAATAAAATCTGTCCAAATCAAAATACTTAAAGTTTGCGGTATCCATGCGATAAGTAAAATACAAGAACTCTTCAAAAGCAAGAGTAAATTCATAAAAATAGTTCTCATCAACAGAGCAATTGAACATTTCATTAGCCATAAACTCATGAAAAAGTTCAGCCTTGGTCTTGTCGCCCGGGCACTTTGCCACAAGATTATCAATGTGGGTATTAAATTCTTTCTTCTGGTCAGCAATAGTAACAATCATTTTTTATCAATTCCTTTTCTTCAAATTTTCTATAATAATTATATAATTTTTTTTTAAAATTTTCAACCAAAAATGACAAAAGCGCCCCAAAAAGGGCGCTCTGCCAAAAGAGAAAGAAAGAAAGAAAGGAGAGAGGATGTTATTGGTGCGGGTGGCGGGACTTGAACCCGCATGGCTGTGACGCCGAGGGATTTTAAGTCCCTTGTGTCTACCGATTCCACCACACCCGCATATTTAGTTGTTTTCTTACTTTCTGTATTTATTATAGCATACTTTTTGAAGTTTGTCAAGAGGGTTTTTTGATTTTTTTGAAGAGTTACCATCACTGCGAGGAAATCCGCCTGCTTGTTATCTCTCCCTCTTGACTGTATTTATTATACCACATCTTGACTTTTTTGTCAAGAGGGCATTTCAAATTTCATTTGAGAATTTAGGGGGCCTCCTTTTAGCGGCGGGCAATTCTACCCCATCTCCGTGAAATTGGCCTATTTCCAGATTCCCCCTATTTTACTTTTTCTTGGCTTCCCTACTTTTTCGTCTGCGCGCTCCGACTACACCTGTGGGATACATGATTATGGCGCGACCCAATACGCCTACCAAGTGGGCAAATCTCAATCCCAATTCCAAAGGCTTCCATTCTATCCCCTCAACCTTACTGGTGACTTTCAGGTATCTTGGTCTGGCCCATCCCCTTGGAACAATTATATTATAACAAATAAAATGAAAAATGTCAAGAGGGCATTTTAAATTTCAGTCGAAAAAATCGCCCGGGCGAGTCGAGAAGGATTTTTAACCTTCCTTCTCAACAATCATATAGATTATAAACATAACAGTGGCAATTCCAGCACCAATCCACATAATAGACATTTCAAAAACTCCTTTCAAAAATTCTCTTCTTCTCTTGGAACATCTTAATTATAGCATAAGAAAATGGCTTTGTCAATAATGAAATGAAAACTTGATTATGTAAAGTTCTCAGCCCGGGCGCGTGATAGTAGATTAACAATCTACTATCACAGTATCCTTGTGGCGATAGCGGAAATTTCCACTATTATTTTCCAGTTCATACCAGTCATAGCCGCCCTGCTCGTTATTCCAAATTGCGGTATCAATTCTATAATCAAGGGATTCCAATTCAGAAAACTTTTCCATAATTTCTTTATAGAGGGTAGCCGCTTTTTTAGCCTTGATTACATCAAGTTTTGTTTCAACTTCGTGAATTTGTTTCATAACTGCCTGTTTCTGGATATTCAGGCGCGTGAGTTCATCCATAAGGTTTTCATAATTTTCCATTTTATTACTTTTCCTTTCTTGGCTTGGCAAGGGTCAGACGGTAGTGATTACCATTGTAATCAAACTCAATTTCTCTTTCAGGCTTGGTGATAATGACATTTTCAGCGTTGGCATTATCCCCATTGGTTTCTTCATCAGTAGTTAAAGCCCAAACAAAAGTATCAATGAGAAAACGTTTGTCATTATCGGGTTTGCGTTCCTGCTTGCGAGGAGCGGTTTCCTTTTTGCGGTCAGCCTGTCGCATTTCCTTTTCGACTTTCTTCTGTTCGGGGGTGAGTTCGGGATAGTTGTCATCAAGGTCATCCTGCCAAATCTTTTCGGCATCTTCACGAGAGCACTTTAACTTTCTCATAAAGTGCTGAATCATTTCTTCTTTTTCACTCATTAGTATCACTTCTCCTTCTTTACTTCTGGAATTATTGTATCATACAAAATGCGTTTTGTCAATTGTGTAAAATTACGAAATTTGTCGCCCGGGCTTTTGAGCCTCGTGGGTAGAGGCTCAAAGGGAGCGCAGGTCGTGGATGATGTTGTCAACATCAAGCGCCACGCCCGTCCAGTTGTCGCGGTTGGGCTGTTCATCATCGAACAGAATGTCCGCAGGAGTGCGGCAGAAAACCTGCTTGGGAGTGCCGTAGGGGACGACGTGAATTTCATCAAAATCCACAGAGGGCAGATGTTTGGCAAGCCACGCATATTTGGCGGCAGTCACAGCGGCGTTATAATCAGGAGTGCCAGTCTTGGAAGTCCACGAAATCACGCCGACTTCATAACCCTCACGGCGAAGCCGATTAAGGACACGCGCCAGAGCCGACAGATTTACAAGGGGACGGGCGACCATATAGGGGGTAGGGTCACTTGCCCGAAGCATCGGGAGCCAGTTTTCAACGCCATAGAGGTCAGCCAGAGTGCCGTCCATATCAAACCAAATCGTCATTTTCATCAATTCCTTTCTTTATCCTTTGTATATATATTTTACCAAATTTTTTAATGTTTGTCAATAGGGAATTTCCATATGGAGTAAATTTTTTTCGGCGCCCGGTCCATATGGGGGGGATAGGGTTTACCCTATCAAGCCCCCATAAGGTTGTGGAGCGTGCGCTCATCGGTGAATGTGGCCTTGTTGTATTTGACCTGATAATGGGTGCCGTCCTTGGCAATCACATCACCGGAAGTGGTAAACTTGGCATTTTTGCTTTCAACCTGCGTCATATGGAAGGCGGCGGCGACCATATCCTCAAAGAGTTGGCCACGATTGCGGTGAGTTTCAACCTTGCGCTGTTCCATATAGTCCACAGTACAAATGGGGCGAATTTCCACGGCGGCGCTCATAATGATTGCCCACTTTTCAGCATTTGGTTTGTACTTGGCGCTATATGTGCCGCCATTCTTGGAACTTGCGCGGTCAAGGCTTGCTATATAGGGCAGAATGGCGTCCGCATTTGTGACGCGCGCGGCGTATATGGTGCCCTTGATAGCATAGCCGAAGATATAGGCGGGGGTGTAGGCCATGCGCATATAGGTTGACATAATGTAGGCAAGGATATTTTCTTTCATTTTTTTAAGTTTCCTTTCAATCTGTTTTTCTCTTGTCCCTTCGGACAATTATAGTATAGCACAGGGGAAACCGGATTACAAGTGGTAATGTTGTACAAAATAAAAGCGAAAAAAGCAAGGTCTGTTGTGCATCCTGCACAAAAGGCCCGGGCAAAAGTAACAAAGTGGAAACAACTGTAATTGTTTTGTAATTGTTAGTTAAATAACTAACAATCTTCATAAATGTTAAATCTTTGTAAAATTTTTATGAACTTCGTTTGTTAATTAACTAACAAACTTCATCACTTTAGTGCGGTAAAGTCTACTGGTCCAATAGGTTTAAGGATTTAGCGTGCTAAAGTGATTACATCCTGTATTCTTTCGCAATTTAGCGCTTTAGCGTGTGAAAGTGAAACCGGTCGTCATCGATTGTTACCAAATTGTAACTCTTTAATACTTTAGCGAATTAAAGTGGACGAAAAACTTTTTTGGCGCACTTTAATACATTAAATCGCTACCCCACTACCACTTTAACGTGCTAAAGTTTCAGGATTTAGCGCGTTAGCACTTTAGCGCGCTAAATCGCTAACGATTTACCGCTTTAGCGTATTAAAGCGAAAAACGGCTGCGGCCGATGGAAGAGGACGCGCCGAATGAATAAAGATACATTTTTAATGAATGAGTATTCATTCAAAAAAAATGAATAAAAAAAAATGACCCCGCCTTACTGGGGGACCTACCCCATAGGCGCGGAGTCTTTGCGGCCGTCCT
>Ga0247609_10001912_pt1 | contig 23235 bp, 21 predicted proteins | sample 172DNAGHGlowgp2_FD_193487 | JGI IMG/M metagenome (GOLD analysis project Ga0247609, IMG submission 193487) | Sheep rumen microbial communities from Palmerston North, Manawatu-Wanganui, New Zealand - 1728 DNA GHGlow gp2 | ecosystem: Host-associated > Mammals > Digestive system > Stomach > Rumen ...
GAACTCTGAAATTTCTGATGTTGAAACCTTAGTTAAGTCTTACATTAAAACCTGGGGAATGTATCAGCTTAATGAGGGAGGCTTCCCTTACTGGCCAAACGGAGAACATCCTTCATTATATGTAAGTTTGCGCATGGCCTATATTTATGCTCTTGCACTTGAGCGTGGTTATAAGGCAGAGGATTTTGCTTACAATATCGATAATCTTTTGAACTATATCCGCAGGGAACTTGCTGAGCGCCAGGATATCCAGTACGACTATCAGAGGGCTTATGCCTGCTATGTACACGCATTGTTAGGCAAAACAAACATGACAAACTCATTGCAGAGCCTTTACGCAAAACGTCAGGATCTTAGTCTTTCAACTAACGCTCTTATTGCTTTGCATATCTTGCTGCAAGTAATGGAGGAGATTCTGCAGAAGCCCGCACTATTGCACAGGAAATCCGCAACTACTTACAGATTGACGGACGCACAGTTTCTGTTCTTCGTAAATCAAGAGTAAATATGTGGGAATGGTATAATTCTGATTCTGAGCAGATGGCCTTGATTCTTGAGCTTTTCTGTAAGCTTAATCCAAATGACCAGATGATTGATAAGCTCATTTACACACTCATGCAAAATCAAAGTCACGGTTACTGGCAGAATACAGCAACTACCTCACGAGTTCTTGAAGCAATTTATGCATATATAAAGGGCCGCAAGTTAGACGATACTAACTACAAGGGTACAGTAACTCTTAATGGCACAGAACTTCTTGGAGAAGAATTTAAGGGTGTAAATGCCAAACCTAAAAAACTCGAACTTGCCTTTGAAGACAAAGAAATCAGCAGTCTCACTCCAGACACTCCAGTAGATGTAACTTTCAAACGCGACGGTACAGGCAATATGTATTACACAATGCAGATGCGATATGCAATGCCGGATGAATATCTTACCAGCCGCGATGAAGGTATAAAAGTTATATATACAATTATTGATCCTGAGACTGATGAGATTGTAAATAAATCAGACAGTGCAGACTGTCTTTTGAAACTTAAGAGCGGAAAGATTTACAAGGCTTCTATAACACTTGAAACTCATAAAAAGCGTGAATATCTTGCCTTAAGAGCCCCAATTCCTTCGGGAGCAGAGATTCTCGATTCTTCTCTTGTAACAACAGGAAGTGTAGATGAAAAGAACGACCTTTCATGGGGTCACTGGCTCAGCAATAAAACAATCCGCGATAACGAAGTTCAGTTCTTCTGGGATTCATTTGGCTCAGGCACTGCAAGTGTAAACTTTACCTTTAGAGCTGCCAGAAGAGGTATTTATCCTCTTCCACCGGTTCAAGCAGAATGTATGTATGAAGCTGAAACATTCGGTCGCGGTGACGGGTATTTATGCATCATCGAATAAAAGTTCTTTTAACAGTAGTACTTGGTCTGATTGCAATAAATCTTGCAATCCGCCTTGTACTGCTGCTTGTCCCTTACGATCCTCTTAAAGAATTAAGAGCCCGCCCCTATTCTACAGTTTATTACGATTCGCAGGGAAAGCTTTTACAAGTTACTTCACTTGAAAATGGCGGGCGCCGTGAAAAGCTTGACTCCCAGGCCCTGAACAAAGATATAAAAAAAATCTTCATAAAAGCCGAAGACAAGCGTTTTTATTTTCATAAGGGAGTTGACTATCCTGCCCTTATTTCTGCCTTTTTCCAGAATGCAGGCGGCAAAGAGATTGTTCGTGGGGGTTCCACAATTACCATGCAGCTTGTAAAAATGGTAAACAAAGATAATACCCTCACGGTTCAAAGAAAGCTTCATGATATTTTTTATGCAAATGTAATCGAAGCAAAGCACACAAAAAAAACAATTTTTGAAACATATTTAAATAATCTTTATTTTGGACATGGCGCTACAGGGCTTGCTTCTGCTGCAAGGACTTTTTATGGACGCCCTGCTCAAGAGCTTTTACCCCAGAAGCTTTGCTGTCTTGCTGTAATTCCAAGAAATCCTACATTTTATGATCCTATAAAAAATCCTCAAAACTGTGCACAAAGAGCCTGCGAACTTTATAATAAGATTTTTAAAGATAAAATCAGCCTTGAAGATTTTGCTGCCTTTTTACCAAAGGAACTTTTTTCATATCCATACGAAGCACCTCATTATATAAGATTTTTACGGCAAAAAGAGAATCAGACAGATAATTCCATAAGACTTTCCATAAACCTTGAGCTCCAGCATTATGCCCTGCAGCTTATAAATGATGCACTTGCACAAGCTCAGAATAGCCGCATTTCAAATGCAAGCCTTTTATTGATAGAAAACAAAAGCGGATTACCTCTTGCCTGGCTTGGAAGCGCAGATTTTTTTGATGATGCACATAACGGGCAAATTGATGGCGTTCTTGTAAAAAATCAACCTGGCAGTTCAATGAAACCTTTTTTATATGCCCTGGCACTTGAAGCAAAAGATTCAGACGGCAAAAATCTTTATACCCCAGCTTCCATTCTGGCCGATATCCCTCAGGAGTTTGGAGAAGAAAAACTTTATATACCTTCAAACTTTAACAACAGATATAACGGGCCTGTTCGTTTTAGAATTGCGCTTGCTTCAAGTTTGAATGTTCCGGCAGTTAGTATTCTTGAACAGTTAGGCATATCTAACTATCTTGAAAAACTTTACCAACTTGGTTTTGAATCATTACGACAAACTGGTAAAAAAGCAGACCTGGGACTGGCACTTGGGGCCGGAGAAGTTTCTTTAAATGAACTCGTTCCCGCCTTTGCAGTTTTTGTACGCGATGGAAAAAGTTTTGAAGGCAAGCAGGTTTACGAAGAAGACACAGCACGTCTCATCTGTTCAATTCTTTCAGATAAAGCTGCACGTTCTTTAGGCTTTGGATACTCTCAGACATTTGAAACAAAATATCCTGCAATCTTTAAAACCGGCACTTCTAATCAGTATCAGAATATTATTGCACTGGGAGCAACTAAAGATTACACAATCGGTGTGTGGATGGGAAACTTTAACGGCCAGACTGTAATTGGAAAAACAGGAAGTTCTCTTCCAGCCTGGGTTGCAAGAAAAGTGCTTGATTATCTTTACGAAAAAAATCCCTTGAGCGCTCAAGAATTAAAAGACCTTGAATTCCCAGAACCTCAGAATTGGACCAAAGAAAAAATCTGCTCCCTTAGCGGAATGAAAGCCGGTCCTGATTGTCCTGCCACAGTTTACGAATATTGCAGGAATGGTTCCCTTGACCAGATGCAAAGCTGCAGCTGGCACAAAGAAAAAGACGGAAGCCTGCAAACACTATATCCCCCGGAATACCAGCAGTGGGCCCGAACAACAAAACCTGATGTTCATATTAATTACAACACAGCACCTTTATCTATTCAAACACCAAAGAATAAGGCCCTTTTTTATTATTCGCAGTTACATAAAGAAAAACAGGCTGTTTGGGTAGAAGTTTTTGGAGGGGCAGAAAATACACTGGAAGTTTATTACGACAATAAAAAATATCAGATGGTTGAACGCCCCTTTGTATTTTCACTGCCTGTAGAAAGGGGTCAGCATACATGCCGTGTAGTTTGTGGGGATGAAGCTTGTGAAATAAGTTTTACAGTGAAGTAAACCTGTGGTCCCAGAGGCTCTCGAAGGGCCCTATTGTCCCAGCATTTTAAACTCTTCAACATTATTACAATAAATAATTCCACTTCCCGCTTTTTCAAAACAGCTTAAAGACGACACTGCATTTACAACAGCTTCTTTTTTATCCTGAGGAACAAGGATCATGAGCATTTCTTTTTCGGGAACAATTTCTACACCAAAGAAAGTTGAGTCTCCTTCTTTTGCAGTTCCTCTGGCCCCAATTATTGTTCCGCCACCGGCACCTGCTTTTCTTGCAGCAGCCATTGCATCTTCTGCATATCCTTTATTTACGATGATATTTATTGCTTCATATTTTTCCATATTCTTATCTCCTGATTTTTCTTCTGCAGCATTTGCCTGCCCAACACTGGCCATGACCCTTGATTTTTCTACACTACCTGCTTTTGCAAAATCTGAAACATTTATTGTAAACAAAACTCCAAAGTGTGATTTTTTATCGGCACAGGTTTCTTCAATTTTTTTGCAGACCTGTGGTGCCAAAGCGTCTTCTACAATGTTCATGGTAATATCTTTTGAAGTATCACCAAGTCCCAGCAGTTGTAGAACACTATTAGAAGCAGTTCCCCGCCCCATAATAATAGTGCCACCACCTGCACCCGCCTGCTTTGCGGCATTTGTAATAAGCTCCCCGCTGTTGTGAGGAACAATGCACGTAATGAGTTTATACACTTTGACCTCCCTGCTTTTGATTTTTTGAGGTTTTTATTTTATAAACAATTCCCATTATCTGGATTGCAATAAGAGGCATCATGGCAACAAGGGCAATTACACCAAAGGAATCATTGCTGCCAGAAGAAGAGTTAGCAGCACCTAAGGCAAAAGAAAGAACAAAGGTAGAAGTTAATGGCCCCGATGCAACTCCACCAGAGTCAAAGGCAATTCCTGTAAAAAGCTCCGGGCAAAAGAGCATGAGAACCATGGCAATAATATAACCGGGCACCAGCAGGAGTTTGATATTAAAGCCCGCAATTGCCCTCCACATAGCAAGACCAATTGCAAAAGAAGTTCCTATCGAAAGAAAAACCAGAAGCATTTTTCGTTTGATTGTGCCACCGCTTACAGTTTCTACCTGTTCGCTGAGACACCATACAGCAGGCTCCGCACAAACAATAATTGCACCAAGAATCACGCTTGTTAATATAAGCAGAAAGGTCCAGATTCCGCCTTTTGTAAAAGCAAGGGCACCAAAGGATTCGCCAAGGACTTTTCCAGTTTGCATGAATCCGCCGTATACTCCCGTAAGAAAAACAGTAAGCCCTATAAAGCTGTAGACAAAACCAATGAGCATACGGATTACCTGACGGGCTGTCATTTTTAAAAGGAAAATCTGAAAAATTATAAAAAGCCCGAACAAAGGCGCAATAGAAGTAAGAGATTCGTGCAGTGCAGATATTATGATTGAAGATATTGCAGCTAATTGTGGTCCTTCGACAGGCTCAGGAACCACAGACAAGGATATTGCGGTCCCAGAGAAATCACCTGCGGTCCCTGAGGCTGCAACTGCGGTCCCTGCGCCTGTCGAAGGGCCATTAACCACAATAGAATAAATCAAAACCGCAAGCACAGGACCAATAGAAGAAACTCCCGTCAAACCAAAAGAGTTGTCATCTTTACCGGCACGTACCGAAGAAACTCCAAGGCCCAAGGCCATAATAAAAGGCACAGTCATTGGTCCGGTTGTTGCACCACCAGAATCAAAGCCTATTGCAATAAAAGAATCAGAAGCAAAAAATGCTACGACAAAAAGAATTGTATAAGAAATAAAGAGAGTCCATTTAAGAGAAAGATTTGTTACGGTGCGAAGAAGGCCCAGCATTATAAAAAGTCCTACTCCGCCAGCAATAACAAAAGTAAATGAAGTTTTATTTACAAAAGGAAAAACACTGCGCACCTGGTCTCCAAAAACCTGAATATCAGGCTCGGCAGCAGTAACAATAAATCCAATTACAAAAGCAACTGCAAGCAAAAGCAACAAGCTTTTCTTTTTAGTAAGGGCTGCACCACAACGCTCGCCCATGGGCTGGATACCAAGGTCTACACCAAGCAGAAAAACTGTAAGACCAATAATCAGTAATATTCCACTTATAAAAAATCGAAGAAACAGTAAGGGCTCAAGCGGCACGATAGTCAAGCCTAACAAAAAAACAATTGCCATTACAGGCAGAACAGAGACTGCAGTTTCTTTGAATTTATGAAGAATATTCATGTGCTAAGTGTCCTTGTGAGGCTGGCTCAACAAGCCTTAAATAAATGCCTTCCAGCCTTTCTTTTCTATTCCAGCTACCCAGGCAGCAGCATATTTTTTAGCACCTTCAAGATCATGGTCGCGGTAGTTTCCGCATTCCTGTTCTGTGGTGGCAGGAATAGCTTTATCCCATACTGCTACCTTTTTAAGGACGTTCATAATATGTCCAGCAATTTCTTCTTCGCTGCGGTCGCCCCAGACTGTAAAATAAAATCCTGTTCTACAGCCCATAGGAGACAAATCAATTACGCCTTCCATTTCATCGCGGATATATTCGGCCATAAGATGTTCAAGTGTATGTATAGCTCCAGTGCTCATAAACTCCTTGTTTGGCTGGCAAAAACGAATATCAAACTTTGTAACGATGTCACCTTTTTCGCCAACCTTTTTTGCAGCAAGACGAACAAAGGGAGCAGTAACCTTTGTGTGATCCAGATTAAAAGAATCTACATTATATTTTTTTTCCATATGCTTACTCCTGTCATTGTCGGACCTGACCCGACAATCTCTATTCAGATATTTCTATAACCTTTTTTACAAAGCAGGCACAAGCTGCTGCGCAGACATCTTCATTAAAAGCATAAGTCTGTTCAACAGATTCATCGGCCATGTCGGACATACAGCGGACAATAACAAAAGGAATCTTGTTCAAATAGCAGGCCTGAGCAATTGCACAACCTTCCATTTCTACACAGGCAGGTTCAAAGCCAGCCTGGATTTTTTTCTTTGCCCCGGAATCAGAAATAAACTGATCTCCGCTGGCAACAAGGCCCTTTACAATTTTATGCTGTTTTGCAAACTCAGTTTTTTCAAAAGCAGTAATTGCAGTATTTACAAGACCTTCATCGGCAGTAAAGCTTTCCGGCATTCCAGGAACCTGTCCTGCTTTATAACCAAAGGCTGTCGTATCAAAATCGTGATAAACTGCAGCAGAAGAAACTACAAAATCAAAAACGCCAAGGCCCTTGGCAAAAGCCCCCGCAATTCCTGTATTAATTATTTTTGTTACATTGAATTTAAGAACAAGTGCCTGAGCACACAAGGCAGCGTTTACTTTTCCAATTCCGCTTTTTACAATAACCACGGATTTGCCTTCTAAAAGTCCTGTAAAAAAGCTAAGGCCTGCATATTCAACAATTTCTTTACCGGCAAGTTCCTCACAAAGCTGGCGAACTTCCGATTCCATTGCACCAATAATTCCGTATTTTTCCATAACTACCTGTTCTTTTTCTTTTCGTAATCGGCCTTAAACTCTTTGTGAGTTTTAAACTGATTCAAAACATCTTCTCGAAGTTTATCTTCAAGCTTTAATTTTTTTATAACAAGGCGGCCAAGAAATCTGTATACAAAAAATCCCGAAACAAGGCCACCAAGAAAAGCAAGAATCATAAGAATATTATATGTAACCTGCTGGGCACTTTCGGGAAGCTTGCTTGTTATAACAACGGCAATAATAAAATACAAAAGAACAAAGGCCATAGAAATTACAATTTCAAAAACTGTTCCAAGAAACAAAAATAAGTTCGAAGTTTTCTGTCTGTTGCGAAATTCAATCTGATCATTCTTGCGTTTTTGGCGTTCTTTTTCGTCTAATTCATCCATTTCGCCGTTCATTTACAGCCTCCGTATAATTATTGTGTCATTGTCGGGCTAGACGCGACAATCTATTCTTCATCATTTTGATTTTTCTTTTCTTTAATAATTGAAACAATAAAAGAAATTACCAGCAAAATTCCGCAGACAACAACAGCAGAATCTGCAACATTAAAAGTAGGCCAGCGTTCAAGTCCAAAAAGTCCGTAGAATTTTACATCGATAAAATCTACAACTCCATCAGGACGAAAAACTCGGTCTATAATATTTCCAAAACCACCGCCTACAACTCCACAAATTGCCCAGCGCTGAAGTTTGGTAAAATCATTATTTCTAAAATAAACACCAAGCACAATTCCAAGAACAATTATGGGGATAATTGAAAAAGCAAGTCTTCTAACAGCATCAGACCAGCGGGCCCCAAAACTGAATGCAACCCCAGGATTTCTTACATGAATTATCCGCAGAAAATCCCCCAAAAACTGAGTCCCAATAGTATTTACCGGAATAAAACGGCACACAAGCACCTTTGTTATCTGATCCAAAACAATTACCACCACAGTCAGCACAAGCGGAAGTAATTTACTTTTCATATCTTTTTCCATAAATTAAAGTATAACAGAATTTGAAAAGAATGTCATTGTTACTTATTGGATCATAAGCCTGTCGGTTCATCTATAAACACACATTCCAGCCCGGTCTCTGCCTTTACTTTTTCCATAACAAGGGAAACGCCAACGGTTTCGGTTTCGTAGTGGCCGCCGGCAATGACGTTGATACCCATTTCCTGGGCAAAGTGGTAGTCTTCGTGGGCAAACTCGCCGGTTATGTAGCAGTCAAGACCTTCTTCTACAGCATCGGCTACATCTTCGCTGGCTCCTCCGCTTATGATTCCTACGGTTTTGATTTTTGATTTTCCAAAATTAAGGATGGCACGAGCTTCTTTGCCCGGGCGCATGAGTTTTTTTACAAGGTCATCAATTGTGCATTCTACAGGAAGCTGGCCTTTTACTCCTAGAATCATTCCACGCCAGGAGCCGAATTGTTCGCAATTTACAAGACCAAGGCGTTCGGCAAGACCATAGTTATTTCCATAAGGATTATTTGCATCAAGCGGAATATGATATGCGCAAAGAGCAAGATCGTTTTTTATAAAAGCTGCAAGCCTTTTATAATGGCTGCCTGTTACTGTCTGGCAATGTCCCCAGAACAAACCGTGATGAACAAAAAGCACATCGGCGCCTGCAGCCACTGCGGTTTTAGCACTTGCCTCACATGCATCTACAGCAAAAGCAATTTTTTTAAGCTGTTTAGAAGAAGGCTGGCTGTTTTGAATCTGAATTCCGTTGAGCGAAATATCTTTTTCAAAATCTTCCTTGCGAAGAAATGAGTTTATGTAATTATCAAATTCAATCAGAGTCATAAGGCCTCCTCTTTTTTATTTCTACTTCTTTGAATTAAAGATTGCTTTTTTTGTCTGCATGACCATGTATTTTGTGTAGAATCCCTCTTTATCGCGAGGAACCTTCATCATCATTGCAAGAATGCCGTCTGTCTGTGCAATTACACCAAAGCCCGAAGTTTTATATTCCGGGATTGTTGCAAGATCATAAATATCAATTATACGTTCCTGATTTTTTGACATAAAATCCTGAGCCGCCACAGTTGCCATTTGATCTGTTACTATAAAAATCTTTGTATCTTCGCCGTAGCGCTGAGCAATAAGCTTATTCATTGCCGCCAATTCCTGCAGGATATTGTAAGTATAAAATTCCTTCTGCATCATAAAGCGCTGAGGTTTAAGAAGATAATCAATAACCATTGCAGTTCTGCGCACAATCTTAAGATCTCCTATTGAGTGGAGCCACCTGCAATCGCTGCAGAAGAAATCAGCCGAAAGAACTATAAAACCTTCTCGTGCCAGATGTTGAAGATATGGCTTGTAATAATAAGTGTCCCCCCGCTTGTCTGGAATAAAAAGAATCACCTGTTTTTCTAAACGATTTTGATTTCCAGCAGGCTTGAACTCAGAAAGAAAAAGATCTGCTGCTTTTATATTCGAAGCTTCTTCAAAACCAGAACGAAAGCTTCCTTCGTAACGAATTAGATTTTCTGAGATGCCAAGTTTTTTACTGTCGTATTCAACCGGTTTAAAATAAATTGTTCCGGCAAGAAGAACAAGCGACAAAAGAATTGTAAGAACAGACCAGAACTTCATAAGGATACTGTAGTGATCAATGTAGAGCCGCTCTGAATATCTGAAAAGTGCGTGAAAGTTTGAAAGCAAAACAAGGATACTTAAAACCAGGGTAAGCAAAGTTACAAGATCAAGACCCCAGTTTAAAATCTGAATTATTGCAAGAAAAAATCCCAGCGGACTGAGCATAACAAGAGAATCTTTTTTAGCGTTTTTAATAAAAAGAATGCGCCCGTTAGCAACAAGCAAAATAATGATAACTAAAAGTTCTCCGTAGAATTTCATTCAGACCTCAACGTTTTTTCTATTCTAACACATTTTTTTTCTTTTTTGAAAGCCCCGCAATTTTTGAAAAAATCTTTTCAAGATACTGGGCTTCGCTTTCGGTAACTGCAGAACGCGATAAAATTGAACGCCAGAAATTTTCCATATCCTCGCGGCCAGGCATTTTAAAAAATCCAATTTCCTGCATATCATCAGTGACTCTTTGAACGGTCTGGTCAATTCTCTCAAGCGAAACAGGAGTTACACCCTTATAACCACCCTCCCGTTCCGAAAGCTTTTTTCTAAAAAGATGATAGCATATAATCTGCACTGCATGACTAAGATTGAGCGAACCAAAATTATTACTTGATGGAATTGTAATTCCTGCTGTGCACTGCTCCAGCTGATCATCTGTAAGGCCTGTCCGTTCATTACCAAAGACGACTGCAATTTTGGCGCCTTCTTCAGTAACACGACTCATCTGGTCGGCAAACTCTTCGGGCAGCAAAAGCTTTCCTCGTTTTTTGCCACTCCTTCTTGTTGTACCGGCGCAGACTGTACAATCGGCAGTGGCTTCTTTTATAGAATCATAAAATTTTGCCTTATCAAAAATCGCCCTTGCATGAATTGCAAGAACATGGATGTGCTCAATATCATAATCATTTTTATTGCCAACAATGCGTAATTCACTAATATCATTATTTGCCATTGCACGACAGGCTGCACCAATGTTCCGGCTTTCGTCGGGATGATCTAAAACGATTACAATATTATCAAGCTTCATAGCATAAAACTCCGGGTATAACTTTTATTTTCTGAACAGCTTATACCACAAGAGCACAGTCTTATACCAGAAATATGGAAAGATAAGGAAGATTTTAAAAGGATTGTGAAGAACTTCAACAAAAACCTCGTGGCCCTTATCAAAAGTTTTTTCTTTAACACGTCTGATGCGTTCTGAGAAAATTCCAAAGCAGTCTTTGTAATAAAGGAAGATGCTTGAAGAAAAGCGGTTTCGTCTTTTGTAGGCCCAGCAATTTTTATCTTTAATTCCTTCACTCACAAGAACAAGCGATGGCTGAGATTTGAAAATTGCCTGAACAATATCATCTTCATCCTGCTTTGAATAATAACCTACATAACGGCCTACAATTTTAAGACCTGGGAAGGTGTCATGAACATTTTTTTCGGCTTTCATGAGAGTCTTTTTGTGAGAACCCAGAAGATAAAGGGATTTATAATGAGAATCAAGAATTCCAAGAATCTGAATTACAGCATTAAAAGGATTATAGCGGACAGGAACCGGCTTTTTTAAGAAGCGGGCGCCTTTTAAAATACTCTTAGAAATTGGCAGAACAAGGTCGGCATTTTGAACACATTCCGAAAAATCATTCTTGCGTCTGGCTTTAAGTAAATCCCAGATTGAAAGGAAGATTATCTGTTTTGTTCCGGGCTTTGCCAAAAGCTCAAGAACTGCGGACTCAAGATTTTCTGGTCCACAAACATCAACCGGAACCCCTAATAAATTGATTCTTTCTATAGACATATTACCCACCTAAAAACCACTTATTGCTGTTTGAACAGCCGCTATTCCATAAAGAGCCGCTGTTTCGCATCTAAGTATATTAACGGAAAAATGTACAGGGTATAAGAGTGCTTTTTTTGTTAAAAGCTCAAACTCATCAGGACTAATTCCGCCTTCGTTCCCACAAACAATGCAGACAGCTTTTTGTGTACATTCATTACGGTCCCTGAGCTTGTCGAAGGGGTCGAAGGGACTTTCTTCATCGACATTTCTTTCAGAAAGTACAAAGCCTGCACAAGCGTCATCACCGCTTTCTTCTTTAATTTTATTCCACAAATCTATCGCCTGCTCAAGAGTTACAGGTTCAAAAATTTTTGTATCAATCGGAGAACCACTTTGTTGACGTGCCTCCCTTACAATTCGTTCAAGTCTTTCCTTTTTTCCACCTGCAAGTGAAGCAATGCCCCCCTTTTCTGCATATTCACTTATTACTGGAACAATATTTTTTACTCCACATTCAGTTGCCTGGCGAACAATGAGTTCCAATTTCTGAGGTTTTGGAATGAATTGGAAGAGAGTGTATTCTATGAATGGCCCTTCGACAGGCTCAGGGACCGCATCATTTTGTTCCCCCTGTGGGCCCTGAGTCTGTCGAAGGGTGGCGCAAATCTGAAGCGTGATTTTTTTAGCACTGTCATCAATTTTTGCAACAGTAGAATTATGAAGCTGACCATCGGCAAGACGAAGCTTTACCATATCACCGGCTTTTACACGCAAAACCTGACGCAGATAGTGAAAGTCTTTGCCATCTATTATAACGAGACCATTTTTATCCTGATTTTTTTCTATAATCAGCTGTCTCATCGGCTATTGTACAGATTCTTCCTTTGCTGTTTCCTGAGCAAGAAGTGCCTCGTCCTGAAGCTCCTTTAAGGTTTTAGTTTTTCGCATAAGGTCGCTGTAATTATCACTTTGAATAATTTCAATTGCCTTTGCAAGCTGTAAATCATAATCCAGATCATACAAAGGAGTAACCTGAGTTCTCTGAACCTGAATTCTTATAAGACGACGAAGCAATCTTTCATCAACATCATATGTTTTAGCAATTACATTTGCTGCAAGAGCAATATCGTTTTCGCTCATGTTAGGAGTTTTTTCTACAGTTTCTGTGATGATGTTAGAAGCAACTAACTTTGTATAAGCCTCCTCCTGCTCCGGAGTCATTGTTTCAATATTTTTAATTTCGTAATCAGGCGGAATTCCAATCTTATCGATATTTACATCACTTGGTGTGTAATAGCGGGCCATTGTAAGCTTCATTCCGTCAATATCGCTTAGAGGGATTACCTGCTGAACAGAGCCCTTTCCGTAAGTTTTCTGACCAACAAGATATGCCATGTGATAATCTTTGAGAGCACCCGAAAGGATTTCTGAAGCACTGGCAGATCCCTGATTAATAAGCACAACAATAGGAAGATTCTTTTTTGCAGTAGTTTTTTCAGGGCTTGCAGTAAACTCCTGATTTTCAAAAGCAAGACGACTCTTTGTAGAAACTATGAGTCCGTTATCAATAAACTTATCTGCAACATCAACAACACTTGTAATGAGTCCACCCGGATTATCTCGAAGGTCAATAATCATACTTGTGTAGCCGTTCTTCTGGAAAAGGTCCATTGCATCCTGAAGTCGCTTTGGAGTTTCGGGAGTAAATTCTATAAGCTTACAATATCCTATTTTTGTACCTTCAATCATTCCGTACTTTGCAGTAGGAACTTCAATAAGCGCACGCACAAGCTTTACATCAAAACGCATATTTGCACCGCGCAGAATTGTTACGGTAACAGGAGTTCCAATCTGGCCCCGAAGATGACTCAAAACCTCGTTCATAGTCATTTCTGGAGTTGGAAGACCATCAATTGCAATAATATAATCTCCGGCGTGAATACCGGCTCTTGCTCCTGGAGTGTCATCAATTGGAGAAGAAACTTCTACATAAGCAGGTTTTTGAGGTGTAGATTCGATTGGCTTTGAAATAGAAAGTCCAACACCACCAAAGTTTCCGGTAGTTGTATCGTTAAGATCTCGCATGTAATCAGGATCAAGATAAAGCGTATAAGGATCCCCAATTGCATCGAGCATTCCCTTTATTGCACCTTCATAAAGGATTTTAGGATCAAGCTCGTCAACATAATTCTGCTGTACATAATCAAAAACCTGATTAAGCTTTTTCATGTACTGAAAGGAAGTTGCCTTAGACTCTTTGGAAGTCTGAGCAAAACAAGAAGAACTGCAAAGAATAGAAACTGTTATAACACTAATATAAAAAATCTTACGAATATTCTTTTTCATACATATACTATAACAAAAATACCGCGCTAAAGAAAGACCTACATATGAAAAAAAAACGGCGCGAAAAACATGCATACATGAGCAAGGGGTGGCTGAAGTTTGGAAAAAAATAATTAAAAACATACTTAAAAAAAAAGCAGTCGAAAACAGAGGGGCGGACGGGTGAATATGTAGGAGTTGAAAACAGACATACGTGAGCAAGGGGTGGCTGCAAACTACATCTGAGCTTGCCGAGCGTAGCGAGGTAAATCTTCCTTACAAGCTCAGCAGTAGTTTGCAGACGCACCGCCGCGGAAGTATGTCTGTTTTCTATATGTATACATTTCTCCCGGGAGCCATTCTGTTTTCCTATAATATGCACATTTTCCTCAGAATTTTTTTTTCAAAATTTTTTATTTTTTTTCTAAACTTTTTTATTGCTAACCCGAAAATCAACTATAGGGTGGTGGAAACCCATGAGATAAACCACGTCGTGGTTTGAAAGCCCACCATGTGTTTTATCTATTAACCAAACTATAAGGAGATTACTATGGTTATTAATCACAATATGAGTGCTATGTTCGCTCAGCGTTCCCAGGGAATTCAGGATCTTAATGCCCAGAAGAGCATGGAAAAACTTTCATCTGGTATGAAAATCAACCGTGCTGGTGATGATGCTTCAGGACTTGCAGTTTCTGAAAAAATGCGTTCACAGATTCGTGGTTTGAACCAGGCTTCAACAAACGCTCAGAATGGTATTTCTTTCATTCAGACAACTGAAGGATACCTCCAGGAAACAACTGACATCGTTCAGCGCATCCGTGAGCTTGCTGTTCAGTCTTCAAACGGTATCTACTCTGCAGAAGACCGCATGCAGATCCAGGTTGAAGTTTCATCTTTGATTGCTGAAGTTGATCGCATTGCATCAGCTGCTCAGTTCAATGGTATGAACATGCTTACAGGACGTTTCGCTCGTCCAACAGGCGAAAATGTTGTTACAGGTTCTATGTGGTTCCATATTGGTGCTAACATGGATCAGAGAACTCAGGTATACATTGGAACAATGTCTGCTACAGCTCTCGGCCTCCGCAACATCGGTGATGAATCTATCATGACTTTGGAAACTCCAGACGAAGCTAACCGCGCAATCGGAACTTTGGATGAAGCTTTGAAGAAGATCAACAAACAGCGCGCTGACCTTGGTGCTTACCAGAACCGCCTTGACCTCACAGTTAAAGGCCTCGACATTGGTGCAGAAAACCTCCAGGCTTCTGAATCACGCATCCGCGATACAGACATGGCTGAAGAGATGGTTGAATTCACAAAGGATCAGGTACTTTCTCAGGCTGGAACCGCTATGCTTGCACAAGCCAACCAGACTTCACAGAATGTACTCAGCTTGCTCCGCTAGTTAATAGAATTATGGTGGTTGAGCTTGTCGAAACCACCTTCTATTACAAAGATAAAAAAAGGCATCCGCAATCGTCGGATGCCTTCTTTTTTTAACAAAAAAAAACGACAGCTAAAAAAAATCAGCTGTCGTTTTATAAATAGCGCTAATTAGCAGAAATCAATTATGATTTGAATGCAGCTACTGCTTCATCCATAGAATCTGTAAATGTAAATGATTTAGAGAAACCAAGAAGCTGGAATACTTCCATTACCTTAGACTGTACGTTAAGGAATACAAAGTTTCCACCCTGCAACCTGATTGCCTTCCAAAGATTTATGAAAGCACCAATTCCTGTTGATGAAACATAAGAAAGATTCTTACAATCAAAAATCAAGGCTTTATAATTGAAAGCTATTATCTTGGTTACTTTAGTCTGGAAAAAAGAAGAGTTATAGGTATCGATAAATCCATCAAGATGAACGATACATACAGAATCCATTCCTTCAACCCCTTCCAGGTTAAGCTGTAAATAATCATTTTTTTCTGTTCCAAAGTTTGGGATATTTACTTCTTTCATAGAGTTCCTTCTTAAAAATATTTATATCTATAAATATTATATACCATACTTTTTAATTTGTATAGAAAAATTTTTTCAAATTTTTGTGTCATTCCTAGGCTTGATCCGGTAATCTTTCTTAATAAAAGATTGTCGGGTCAAGCCCGACAATGACATTGGAAGCTTACTTATACTGCTCCAGCTCTACATAACTTGTATGCAGCAATTCGTGAGACTTGTGTCCAAGCGGTTCACCAAGGAAATCCTTGTAAATTGCTGTAATTTCAGGGTTATTATGCGACTGGCGGTATGTACACTTTTCATCATCAGTATACAAAGCCTTTGTACGTGCAGCACGAACCTCGTCTGTAACACCATAAGGCTGTCCACCACCACCAATACATCCACCGCGGCAGGCCATAACTTCTATAAAGTGCCAGGTTGGTTCCTTTCCGGCAGCAAGGTCAGCACGAATCTGTTCTACAACAGCGTCTACATTCTTAATCTGATGTACTACTGCAATGCGAACCTTTGTACCGCCAAGGTCAACTTCGGCAGATTTTACACCATCCATACCGCGAACAGGCTCGTATTCTACAGGGCCAAGCTCTTTTTTGTTTGCAACAAAGTAGGCAGTACGAACAGCAGCTTCCATAACACCACCGGTAACACCAAAGATTGTACCGGCACCTGTGTATGCACCAATAAGGCTGTCCGCTTTTTCCTCAGGAAGGTTAGCAAAGTCAATTCCGGCTTCGCGGATAAGCATTGCAAGTTCGCGGGTTGTAAGAACCATATCATAATCCTTTACACCGCTTGAGCCCATGCTCTTGTCGCGCTGGCTTTCCCAAAGCTTTGCAGTACATGGCATGATAGAAACGTTGAAGATATTTTCTTTTTTGATGCCATTCTTTTCTGCAAAATAGGTCTTTGTAACTGCACCCTGCATAGCCTGTGGAGACTTACAGGTAGAAAGATGTGGCAGCATGTCGTGGAACTTCTTTTCGCAGTAGTCAATCCAGCCAGGACAGCAGCTTGTAAACATAGGAAGCTTTCCGCCCTTAGAAACGCGTTCCAAAAGCTCATTTCCTTCTTCCATGATTGTAAGGTCTGCAGCAAAGTTTGTATCAAATACATACTTAAAGCCAAGCTGGCGGAGAGCTGCATAAATCTTACCTGTTGTAAGAGTTCCTGGAGCCATGCCAAATTCTTCACCGATTGCGACACGAACAGAAGGAGCCATGGCTGCAACACCAATTGTTTCTTTATCTGCAAGCTTATCAAATACAGATTTAATAGGATTTTTGAAAGTAATAGCACCAACAGGACAGTGAACAGCACACTGACCACAGCGGATACATGGGCTGTCTGCAAGTACGCGGCCTGCAACAGGTCCAATCATAGTTTTATCACCACGTCCATTGTATTCAAGTGCAAATACATTCTGCATATCGTGACAGGCTGTAATACAGCGGCCACAGTTTATACACTTATCGCGTTCAAGAACAATTTCGGCATAAGAATCGTCAACCGGCTGGTTCTTAAGGCGGCGTTCAAAGCGGATATCTGTAAGTCCAAACTGACCTGCAAGCTTCTGGAGCTCACAGTGCTGGTTACGGTTACATTTAAGACAGTTATCAGGGTGATTAGAAAGAATGAGTTCCAGTACTGTGCGGCGGGCCTTCATAAGGTCTGCATCGTTTGTTACGATGTTCATGCCGGGAGTTACAGCTGTACAGCAGGCACGGGCCATACGGGCACGACCTGTTCTTGGATCTACGTTCTTTACAACACAAATACCACAGCTTGCCCATGCTTCAAGGTCATCGCAGTAGCAGAGGGTTGGAATCTTAATACCAATAGTTTCTGCGGCCTTTAAGATTGAAGTTCCTTCCGGCACGCTTACCTGTTTTCCATTTATTGTTAATTCTACCATAATTCTTACCTCACTTACCCTGCTCTATTTCTTAGAAATTGACTTGAACTTGCAGGAATCGATACAAGCACCACACTTAATACACTTGCTCTGGTCAATAACAACGTATGGAAGCTTCTTGCCAGGTTTAACTTCGCCGGCTTCATTAACCATAATTGCATTAGCAGGACACTTTTTAAGACAAAGCTTACAACCAATACAAGTTTCAGGGTCAACAACAAATGAAAGAAGATCCTTACACTTGCCGGCAACGCACTTCTTGTTTTCGATATGGTCAATGTATTCCTGACGGAACTTTCTGATTGTAGAAAGAGTTGGGTTTGGAGCAGACTGTCCAAGAGCACAAAGTGAACATGAACGCATTGCAGAACCAATGTCTTCGAGCTTTGTGATATCATCCAAAGTTCCCTGCCCCTTAGAGATTTTGTCCAGAATCATGTGCATCTGGCGGGTACCAATACGACAAGGTGAACACTTACCGCAAGACTCGTCTACACAGAATTCCATATAGAACTTAGAAACATCAACTACACAGTCGTCTTCGTCCATTACAATCATACCGCCCGAACCCATCATAGAGCCAAGCTTGATGAGGGAACCAAAGTCTACAGGAGTATCGAGTTCGCTTTCGCTGATAATACCACCCGATGGACCACCAGTCTGTGCACCCTTGATTTTCTTTCCGCCCTTAATACCGCCACCAACGTCAAAGATGATTTCGTTTAAGGTTGTTCCCATTGGAACTTCTACAAGTCCCGAATTTACTACTTTACCTGTAAGAGCGAATACTTTTGTACCGTGTGAATCTTCTGTACCAATGCCTGCAAACCAGTCGGCACCCTTGTTGATAATTACAGGGATATTTGCCCAGGTTTCTACGTTATTGATTACAGTTGGTTCACCCCAAAGTCCGCACTGAGCAGGGAATGGAGGTTTTGGTGTTGGCATACCGCGCTGACCTTCGATAGAACGAAGAAGAGCAGTTTCCTCACCACAAACAAAGGCTCCTGCACCAAGACGGATTTCGATATCAAAGTCAAAGCCTGAACCAAGGATGTTTGTTCCGAGGAAGCCTTTTTCGCGGCTCTGAGCCATTGCAACTTCAAGACGGTGTACGGCAAGTGGATATTCTGCACGAATATAGATAAAGCCTTTTTTAGCACCGATTGTGTAACCACAGATTGTCATTGCTTCCAAAATAGAATGTGGGTCACCTTCGATAGTTGAACGGTCCATATAGGCACCAGGGTCACCTTCGTCGGCATTACAAACTACATATTTAATGCCGTTTTTAGAAACAGCCTTGTAACCGGCTTCCCACTTAAAGCCTGTAGGGAAACCTGCTCCACCACGACCACGAAGTCCTGATTTTTTAAGTTCATCAAGAACGCCTTCAGGAGTCATGTCAAACAAAACTTTTTCCAAAGCCTTGTAGCCGTCGCGGGCAACATATTCTTCAAGATTTTCAGGATTGATTACACCACAGTTGCGCAAAACAATACGCTTCTGCTTGTTATAAGAAGGAACTGCGTTGTCGATTGCGCTTGCGTTCTTATCTTCTGTAAAGCTAACGCCGCCAACAACCATGTCCTTAAGGATTGTCTTAGAGGCAATTGAATCTACAACCTGAGCGGCCTTATCTGCCTTAACTCCACCGTAGATTACCTTTTCCATGCCCGGTGCAACAACTTCTACAACAGGCTCATAAGAACAAAGACCCATACAACCTACGCTGCGGATTTTTACATCCTTAAGGCCTTTTTCATCAACTATTTTTTTGAACTCGGCAATGGTAGCCTGTGCGCCACTAGCGTTACCACAAGTACCGGTTCCTACTATAATCTGAATTGTTTTTCCGTCACTAAACCAGCTGTTCATATCTTCAAAAGAAGCTGTACGGAATTTTTTAAGTTCTTCACGTGTCATATTTTCCTCCAGTTCCTATTTGCGATATTTATCTACAATGCCGGCAAGCTGAGATTTTACGAGGTTACCGTAAACTTCGCCGTTTACAGAAATTACAGGAGCAAGACCGCAGCAACCGATGCAGCGTACGCCTTCGAGCGAGAATTCTCCGTCATCTGTAGTAGACTGACCTTTTTTGAGCCCAAGAATGTTTGCAAGCTCGTCGTAAAGATCCTGACCACCCTTGAGGTAGCAGGCTGTTCCAAGACAAACGCTGATCTGATTCTTTCCAGGCTTTTCGGTCTTAAAGAAATGATAGAACGAAACAACTCCAAAAACGCGGGCCGCAGGAATACCTGTGCGTTCTGCAACTTCCATAGCTGCTTCGTTAGAAATATAACCCTGTTCTTCCTGAACACGGTGCAAAATCATGATGAGATTTCCCGGTTTTTCCTTCCATTCTTCTATAAATGCAAGAAGATCGGCAGAAAAAACGGATTTTCCGCTCTGTGCCATAATGACTCCTATAAATATATGTCATTGTCGGGCTTGACCCGGCAATCTGAATTAAATAGCCTTTCTATTATAATGTATTTTTTTCTAAAAGTATATAGAAGTTATTGTAAAAGGTTTTACAGGCTTAATAATTCTCTACCCATTCATCAAAGTGGTTCAGGTAGCGGTACTGCAGGCATTCTTTTATGGTACCGTCACGATAACGGGCATATTTGTTGATGTAAAAGCGCTCGGTACAACGACATTCCATTTCTTTTGAATGAATACCCCACAATTCTGTTTCTATGCTATAAAGAGGAAAGCCTTCATCATCAAAAGTAATCCATATTTCACGTTTTTTATCCCACATAGAATTCGTTTCATAGGCATGGGTTTCCAAATGTTCAAAACCGTAGAGGCGGTCATTTTCATCATAATGCCACCAGGATTCTTCAACAACATTGCCATCCATTTTATCGTATATTATGCGATCCTTGTCATCATACTCTACCCAGAAATTATCCTCCCGATATTTTCTGCCTTTTTCGTCATACCAGATTTGCCGGCCGGTATAAGTCTTTTCATAAAGAAGCTTTCCTTCTGCAGAAAAGTTTTTTTGAATTATATCCTGCCTGTAACCCTTATTACTTGTATAAATATAACTTCCATCGGCAGCATATTCATATTTTTCCCAGGAGCTTTCATCTTCGTTATCTTCACTACTATCTGTATCTGAAACATGAAGAATAATACGGTTTTTATCATCATATTCATAAAGTTCATTTGTTACGTATTGGTTTAATACAGTTTTCTTAGAGGCATCGGTATATGCACAAACAGTGATTTTTGTAGAGGTAATTAATCCATCAGGCCTGTAAGAGTTGACCAGTTCACCGTCTTCATAACTTTCAAGTTCTGCTTTAGTTTCGTCTACATAAATTTTCCCTATAGACTTTCCGGAAACAAGCTTGTTATTCTGATTATAGACATACCATTCTTCCTCTTCTAAACCATAATCAATATAATCCTTAAAAGAATGAAGGATATTTCCATTTTCATCATAATCATAAGAAGCAAAATACTCTTCCCCGGCAGCTTCATCATATCTGCGGATTAAATTATCGTGGGAATCATATTCAAAATATTCTGCAGGCTCTTCTTCGTCACCCGATGGAAGAAAATTATAGTTTTCATCTACAGTTCTTAGTCTGACACGTTTTTTTATTACCTTGCCGCTTTCGTCATACCAGTATTCATGCCAATCATCACCCCTGCCACTATCATCATCAAAGCGTTCTTCTTCGTCTTCCCATGCATAAGAATAACTCACACTTCCGTCGGGATAATAAGAGCGAAAACCTTCCGTAGGCGTCTCAAAATTCAGCCGGTACTTTCGCGTGATGTTGCCATTTTCGTCATACTCTTTAATTCTTTTTTCATTATTCAAAAGGTTTGGCTGGACGTATCCTCTCAAGCCTTCAAAGCCATCATAAAAAATTTCGCGCCCCTTTTCATCAAAAAGATAGTGCTCGGCCGGCAAAAACTCCGCAGTAACCGGAACAGGATTTTCCTTAAAATGCTCTTTTACAGAGATTTGTTTAGTAATAGATTCCTGAACCTTAATAGAGCTTGTTGCGCAGGAAGCAGATAATAAAGAAAGCAGAACAAGAGCGATAAAAAATAGATTTTTCATAAATATAATTTCCCCTTTATGTAAACTTTTAGAAAAACATTTCCTTTATTTGTCAAAACTTTTTATACTTCCACCGAGCCCTGGCGCAGGATTTTTATAGTTCCGTCGGTGATGCTTACCAAAGTAGAAGGAAGGGCGCCTTTTTTGTCGCCGTCGGTTACTATGAGGTCTACCTGCGGCTGGAATTCTTCTATTATTGATGTTTGGGTGTCGAGGACGGGTTGGCCGCTGCGGTTTACGCTGGTGCTGTAAATAGGGGCCTTGCACAGGCTGATTACTTTACGGAGCCATTGGTCGCCGGGACAGCGGAAGGCTATTGTAGATGCAGGCCCTCCAAGTCCGGGTTTTGCATTTACAATAATTGTAAGGGCGCCGGGCCACTTTTGCAGCAATTCCGGTGGGATAACATCGTCTGTGTATTTTTTTAAATCTTCAGGGCTTGCAATCAGCTGAATCAAAGGTTTTGTTTCTGCCCTTCCCTTTATTGCGCGGATACGGTCATCTGAGCCGTTACCAACAATTCCACTGAAGCCGTAAACTGTGTCTGTCGGGATTATTACCACGCCACCCGAAGCTAAAACCTGGGCGGTTTTTTCTGCAGAAGCTTCGTCTGATTTTTGAATAACTTCGGCGTCTTTGCAAGCAGCATCCTCTGCTTCTGCCATCTTCACATAGGGATTTTCCTGAGGCTTCTGCTCGCTTTTTAGAGACCAGTTTTTGCCATCATAAGTATAAATTGTTTCTTCGCAGTTTCCTTTAAGACCGTTTCCCCAGAAATGTTTAAGATCCCTGTTTTCAAGACAGGACATAAGGGCTGCTAAAATTGCACCATGGGCAACAATTAAAATTCTGGCGTCGGGATTTTTTTTGTAATAAGGCTGGAGCACTGTGTGGATAAATTCTGCACTACGCTCCATACCGGAGGTAAAAGTTTCGCCGCCTTTAGGAGGGACATATTTATCAGGCTGCTCAAAAAAATACTTTCTTGGGTCGTCGGTATTCATCCACTGGTCAAAAGGAACCCCCTCGCCTTCTCCAAAACTGATTTCTTTGAGGAGGTCGTTTTTGAGGACAGGGTGTGAATCCTGAGAGCCCTTCGACAAGCTCAGGGACCGCGAGGCTTCTGCTATAATACATGCAGTTTCATAGGCTCTGCTCAAGGGTGAAGAAAAAATCTCATCGAAGCTAACATCCTTAAGGCGCTCGGCAAGTTTTACTGCGGCAGCACGACCTTCTTCGTTAAGAGGAATATCCTGTGCCCCCTGAAACTTGCATTCCTTGTTCCAGTCTGTCTTTCCGTGTCGTACAATGTATAATTCCATATTAAAACCTCAATCTTATCTAAAGGCCCCTTCGACAGGCTCAGGGACCGCTTGCATTAAAACCTTAGTCTTCGCAAAAAGGTAATTGAACTTACAACAAAATTTGTAATTTCGTTTGTAGGATAAA
>Ga0247609_10001913_pt1 | contig 23219 bp, 25 predicted proteins | sample 172DNAGHGlowgp2_FD_193487 | JGI IMG/M metagenome (GOLD analysis project Ga0247609, IMG submission 193487) | Sheep rumen microbial communities from Palmerston North, Manawatu-Wanganui, New Zealand - 1728 DNA GHGlow gp2 | ecosystem: Host-associated > Mammals > Digestive system > Stomach > Rumen ...
GACTCCCATCTTTTACCAGATACTCACGTGCATTATCATATCCATCAAAAGAGCCGTCTGCTTCAAAAAGATCATCCGCAATGCCTAGTTCATCCAATTCTTTTGTCCCTACCGTACCAATATATTCGCAATAATCATTGCAACAAACCGCCCAGTTTTCACCTTGCCAACTCACATATCCCGGCGTCCTACAAAATAATTCTTCTGTAGCAGCTTCATTATCTATCGAATCAGCGTCCTGAATAAAAGAACCATCAAACTTTTCAGCCGCTTTGCCACTTGCAACACAATCCATGCAGATACAATCTACCTTCGCCCTTGTATACATATGCTGAACATAAGCTTCTACTTCCTTGCCACAACAATTACAAACACCCTTGCTAAACTTTACTTCTCCACTTTCATAAACATTGGGGTGATATTTAAACTTAGGTAATTTATTCTTATCCATATAACGCGTCTCCATTCATAAAATCATTTACGTGCCTCTCTCCTAGCATCTCTGACTTCACTTTCTATTGAACCACGAATAACTGCTCCCAAAAATATGATCAATGCAGCTATTCCTATAAGAATTACCATCACTTTCCACGAAGTATATAAAACCATTTGAATGATTTTAATATTTACGAAATATTCTCAATGCCCCCTCAAATCAAATTCACTAGATATCCCATAATAGTCTCCCCAAGTATATAAAATGTAATAATTGTCACTATCAATGTTTGTGTCAAAGTACACAATCTGCGTTTCAATTTGTTTTATTTCGCTATCACTTTGAGGTTTAACATGATATTTTTCATTAAACTGAGCATAGTATAAATTTAAATCATCTTGTGACAACTCACTTTTTATTAATAGCGCACCAAAATATTGCATTCCATTGCCATTTCCGCACAGTTTCGCCGCCATAGATTTTTCTTCAACTATTACTGTTTTTTCGGGAAGAGGAATCTGTTGTAATTCATTTACAATATTTTTTGCGACATGATCATTATTGATAGGACACAAAATATATAGCAAAAGTACTCCTGCTATTATTAATGCGGGAATAAATTTAATAATTTTTAAAAAAACTTGATTTTTCAATATAGTTTCTCCTCGTATAATTACAGTGTATCAGTTATTATATTCAGAAAATGAATTAGGTTATTTTTCAAGGTAAATGCAATTTTAAATGCATTTACTCTGACCGGTATATGGTGTTGCATCTAGTTTGAAGAATATGGATATAAAAATGGCTCAGCCAAATCTCTTAATCTGACTGAACCATAATATTACAATACTGAAATATCAAGTTCTGCTTCAAAAGCCTTCTTCTTACCTTCACATTCCTGTATTGCTTTTTGTATATTTTTTTTAGCAACTAAGAGTTCAGACATGAATTTTTCTGTATCCTTAAGGTTTTTCCGAATTCCCACAACAATCTTCTTCCGATGTTCCTCCGCTCCTTCGTATATATCATTCCCGTATATCTTAAGTGGAGTCATGTCATAAGTCTTTGTTGGTTCATAAACGTCCTTAACAATACTCTCGTAATCTAATTTTATTACTTTATAACTTTCTTCAAGCATAATGAGGTCGTTCTCATATTCTTTGAGCTGTTCATCGAGTTTCTTTATTTCTAGACGTTTTTCACTTCGATTCAATGTCCTACCTCCGACAATATATACAAAAACACTTAATTCTTACATTACTCGTTTAGCTGATTGCAAATAGTTAAAGCACGATTGTAATATTGTTTTAATTCTTCTACCGGAACATAACCTGTAACACTTTCATATGCTTCAATGGCTTTTTGCTCAGCATCTATCCATCCGGTAGTAACCAAAGATGATCTATCAAAATTATTATTGCATATAAAAAACATGCCCGAATGCATATTTTTTTCTGTTCCGTCGTCTGCTATTAAAGTTCGAGTATCATCGTAACTGCCTTCAATTTGTTTTCCATCTTTATCTTTGTTCTGTACGCTAACTGTAAGCTCTCCCTTTTTTACTTTTTTATCAGGTTCTTCAACAACAATTTCATATTTTATAAATTTGACCTTTGCAATGCCAAGGGTATAAAAATATGTAACAGCTCCTTCTTTTATAGAAAAGTTTTTATACCCAGAGAACTCTACAGATTCACCAGCTTTATTAGCTTTTTCTGTTATCATTTCTTTTTTATAGTTAATAAAAAAATATATTGCTACCGCTATAATAAATGCGAAAAATACAATACATATTATTTTTTTGAGTACTTTTTGTGGCATGTTTATTCTCCCGCTAAAAAAATTATTTCCAGTCTATTCCGCTTTCGTCGGCTATATAATCAAGAAATTCCTCTTTTGTCTTCTTGACTTTAGTAAGATTGGTCTTAGAGGTTGCTGTTATGAGAAGCGCAGAAGCGGTTTTATAATTCAATTTTGTTTTTAGTACTGTCATTCCAATTTTAGCATTACCATAGCCCATGTTTTGCAAAAATTCTGTTGCTTCATTAATAGAACCATCACAAACATCTATATTATATTCAACCATGGTGTTCCATATATCACCATCTTCACTTTTTTTCATACGATAATATATATTGTATGCTGAAACATCTGACATTTTATCATCATCACCCATACTTCCGGAATATACATCACCTTTAAATCCTACAAGTTCACCTACGTTATCGTCTAATGTAGCTGCACCTTTATAGATATTGTCATCTGCCATCACCGAATATATAGCACATTCATGCGCAAAATCACGCTTTTCATTTTTTTGGCAAGTATTATGTTGATTATTTACCGCATCATAAAGCGCTTTACCATCTGCGCCAATAGCATCAAAATATGCAACAGCTTCACTTGGAGACATTTTATTATTTCCCATAAGTTTAAATTGCCATGAATCTGCCGAATATTGAGTGAACAAACACGCAAGTGCAGTATAAAAAGAATCAGCTTTTTCTCTGTTTCCTGTTTTTTCTGCATCTTTATAATGTTCACAATGCTTTAAATATGCATCATTAAAAAGCTTCGATTCTTCTTTGCTAAATCCATATAATTTTTCCATAGATTCTATGTATTTAACTTCATTTATTTCAGCATTTGATTTTATATTATCAATAGAAAACTTTTTCTTTACCAAAGACCATTTTCTAGGCGTTTTATACCTTGGTGAAACAAGGCTTATTCTATTTGAAGCCATCAATCTCGGCGCCAAATTAATTGAATTCAAAGTTGCATCTGTTCCGAGTGCCACAAGACTTACCGTCTGCTTATCTATATCAACAGCATGAGAATGTATTGAATCAAGTCCTGCCGCTTTATCTGATATTTCTTCTATATGTCCCTGAATAGCATCCTTAATACCTGAATTAAACAGACGATTGCTTGCTTCGTCGTCGAATTCTTCAACCTTCTTTATGCAATCATAAAGAAAACCTCCGGTGCCGCAAAATTCATCATAGTCAGCTAAAGTATCCCTTACATATACTTCTTCTATGTCTCCGCAGTATTTTCTGAATTTATCGACATCTTCCATTGTTTTCTGCTGGATTGCAAAAGCCAGACTTTCATACTCTTCAAGCTGCCTCTGAAAACGTGTTTTTGTCCTTCCTACTACATCGGTATCTATCTTAGCATCATCGGCAGGATCGACCATAACCTTAAAAGTTTCATCAAGATCAACGTATCTCTTGATCATTTCCTTTGAAAGCTCGTATTGCTGGCGGTTAAATTCAGACTGCTTCGTGCCTATAAATCTCTTAGTAGCTTCAGCGCCTCCGCCTACGAATGTCTCGTTATTCTGATATTTTTCATAGCCTGATTGAAGATAGCCTATGCCTTCCATATAATTATGAGCTGCATTTTCAAAAGTTTCTATAAAATCATGTATCTTCTTAGTATCCCAACTTTTTCCCATTACATTAACTCCAAATTTTTCATACGTTATCTCTTCGCTCCCTTTCACGGATTTCTTCTTCAAGAGCTGCTATTTCTTCTTCGCATTCTCTGATAAGTTCCCGGAGTCTTTCCATTACTTTTTGCAGATCATTCAGGTGCTCTGATGTATTGCTCAGTATTATGCTTGTCTTTGAACATAGATCATTTCTGAAACTATCTGCGTCTTGTTCAAGTTTTCCATACCAATCGCCGGAGCTTGTCATATCATAGGCTTTATCCGGCTGATATATCTCTTCCTCTATAATTCTGCGTTTCTGATTGATAAAATCGTATGATTCTTCGCACTCGGTAAGATCACGTTCATATTCTCTTTTTTCATGTTCCTTCTCTGCTAATCTTGAATGAAGTCCCATCTATTACCTCCGCTTTGTTTCTACAGTAAGCCCTTCGCTGAGGATCCTATCCTGCTCGATCATACCGTCCCTGATTGTAAGAAGTGCTCTTGGAAGACATTCAGAAGCTTCATGCCTGTATGTGTCTGTGGATTTATAGAAAAGTTTAAGAATCTCATTCATCTCACATCCAACATTCATGCCTTCAAAAACATTCACCTTACTGAGTGGATCCTTTGAAAGAACACAATTAGCTGAAGTGGTCTGTATCTCATTAACAATATCTGTAAACACCCGCGTGTCTATGTATACGCTTTTTTCTGCCATAAGAATAGCTCCATATTATAAAATAATTATTAACATCTTATCATGTGAGATAGTCTTTATCAATGTTAATTCGTCATCCGGGTGTTCTTTTTTAGAATATTAGAAAAATAGTGGGATAGGAGCTTCTATATTTCGGAATAGGCCTATAGATATTTTTATGGAAATTTATAATTCTATCGGATATAAATAGGATTCAGATTGATTTCACTTTAAGAATGTGTTAACGTTATTTTGTTATAAATTCCCAGCTCAGGCCTTATATATTTCTAACCTTAAAATATATAAGCCTCCAAGATGTTCTATATGCCATATAGAACGCAAGAACCTATTAGCCACTCCTCTATGCTAATAGGTTCTTTTTTTAATTTTGATATTTCGCGATGCGCGTTTATATTACCGCTTACATTTTTTATTAGAACTTTATTGAAACATCCGTGTCAAAGGTATATTATATTTATACCCGAACGTTAGTTCTTTTTTTGATTGAGGTTATATGTTATGAGTAGAGTGATTGAAACTGTAGACGTCATCTGCCAGCACAAGTCGAACGGTGAAGTAATTCCCCTCCGCTTCCGGCTGATGAACGAAGACGGACAATATGAAAATTATACGATAAAAGGTTATAGAACAATTACCCATCCGGGGCCTTATACTACTCCGGACGGGCTCTATGTCTCTTACTCCACATTTGTTTTTGAATGTGTTGTTGTCGTGCTTGATTACAAGCGGAAGGTACGATTATATTTTGAAACGCATAACTGTAAGTGGCGGATTGCGATATAGAGCTTACCCGCTCTATTTCTATAATGTTTAATCCGCATCTATTCGCAGATAGTATTTTCCGCAATGTAAACACTGGAACAAGTAACCACAAAGACTTCCATCTTTTACCAGATATTCTCGTGCATTCTCATATCCATCAAAAGAGCCATCTGCTTCAAAAAGATCATCCGCAATGCCTAGTTCATCCAATTCTTTTGTCCCTACCGTACCAATATATTTGCAATAATCATTGCAACAAGCCGCCCAGTTTTCACCTTGCCAACTCAAATATCCCGGAGTCCTGCAAAATAATTCTTCTGTAGCAGCTTCATTATCTATCGGATCTGCGTCCTGAATAAAAGAGCCATCAAACTTTTCAGCCGCTTTGCCACTTGCGACACAATCCATGCAGATACAGTCTACATGCGCCCTTGTATACATATTTTGAACATAAGCGTTTACTTCCTTGCCGCAACAATTACAAACGCCCTTGCTAAACTTTACTTCTCCACATTCATAAACATTGGGATGGTATTTAAACTTAGGTAATTTATTCTTATCCATATAACGCGTCTCCATTAATAAAATTATTTACGTGCCTCTCGCCTAGCATCTCTGACTTCGCTTTCTGTTGAACCACGAATAACTGCTCCAAAAAATATGATTAATGCAGCTATTCCTATAAGAATTACCATCACTTTCCACGAAGTAATAAAGCCTTTATAAAACAAGAAAATTCCTGTAGGTATAGTTGCTATTCCAGCAAGCATTATCAAGGTTCCCACATGAAGCATTAGCAAAAAGCCAATACATCCTAAAATTCCTCCGACTAAAATCGACGCAATCATAATCCATCTTTTAAATCCAGCAATCCCCTCTCTATGATTCATTCCAAATATTGTCAGTCCTACAAGCGCAATCAATAAGCCTATAGACATTAAAATACACCCCAATCCGAAATTTATGGCATAACTGGCCCGAACTGCTGCTTCAGCCTCATCTGCTCGTTCTTCTTTTTCTTCTTCCTCTTTATACCATGAACTTTCCGAAAGTTCTTTTGCAATAAATGCTATTGCTTTATCTATTTTTTTGCTCATAAAGCATATCCCCCATCATCCAAGCATCTCTGCATAAGCTTTCCAGAATGCTTGCCTTTCAGCATCCCAATTTGTGCCCGCTGCATGAGCTTCAGTTCTTTCAAGAAAACCATGCAACGCAGGATGATCATGTTCATGTTTTGATAAAATCGCCAATGTTCCCTCTCTCCTCTGGCCAACATGGTGCAATTCATAAGAAGAGCCTTCTGAATCCAACGGAGCAAGCCCATTGCTCATCCTATCAAGATTTGTTCTCCCCTTAGCGTCCACCTTCATCAAATCAATATCTGTTTTTACCAAAGCAGATTTATTACCAACCATCGTTGACTTTAAATTCGCGTCTTTAAAAACTTGATACTCCTTCATATTATGAAACTCTTTTATTACATCTAATGGATACCCTGTTTCTTGTTGAATCTTTGCATACTGATTAATTGTAAAGTTTGTCTGCTTTGCAGCTCCATAAAGCGCAACACCTTCACTCGTCCCGCCAACAATAGTCCCTGCAATCGCTCCCCATTTAAAGCCTTCACCAGCTGCATACATGCCTTGTTCGAGCGCTTGTTCAAAATCTGACGTCTGATATCCTGTTGTTATCGCGGAAGCTACTCCACCTAAAAACGATGAAGAAAGAGCAAATGATGTTCCAGTCTTAGCTCCAGCCGCAAATATCATGCTTACTGCTGGTGCACCAAGACCTCCTGACACAACTGAAACTGTAACACAGATAAGAATAACCCCTCCACCCACAGCTGCATTTTCAAGCATCGTTTGGGTAGAATCGTCATAAAAAGTCTCCATTTTCTGAACAACTGTCTTACCGTTTTTATCTATAGTAAAAATATAACGCGAACCGTTAAATAATTTATTTAGTTCATCTAGCGTATAACTAAAATAAATATTAGCCTGAGTATTATACGCTAACTCTTCTATATACTCCTCAGAAATGTATGTTGCTTCAACATTTTCTACAAAATACTCATCACTATTAAGCCCATTCACCAATTCAGAATAGACAGTGTTTTCAACATAATTCAGTAATTCTTTATCATCAAGTCCCGAAAATGATAGCTCATTCGAAGAAGATACCTTAACTTCTGACAAAGTAGTAGTTTCTTCCGTAGTAGCCATTTCCTCTACTTCAATATCATTGTCAACTTCAGAAGATTCTATGGATGCATTTACAGAAGAATATACACCATCTTTATAAGCAGGTGAGGAACAACCGATTAGGGCTATTACTATGCTCAAGATAATGGAAATAGACTTTCTCATTATTCTTTATCCTCCTTATCATTCTGACTAACAGCCACAATGCTACTATCGTTTTCTTCCTTTGTTCCCGATTCATTTTTGTTTATTAAAAAAGATAATTTCTTCCCCTTAAACAACACAAAAATAATCAAAACAACCACTATTGAAATAAACACTATCGGTAAAGCGGATTCTTTAACTCCGCCTGGCTTTGTTTCTTCCACTTCCTCGTCGCTTACCAGTGCAGATGCCGTGTTTTCTTTTGCATCATTACTTGTCGAGTCTGACGTAACAGCATCATCCGTCACCTTTCCTTCTGCACTCATAGTCTGCTCTAAAACTTCTTCTGTTTCCGGCTCAAGTTCGGGCGGTGGTATCAAAGTACCATCATCCTTTATTGTTGCCCCAAGCGCTATCTGATCTTGAATCTCTGAAATAGACATTCCTGTAACCATATACGCCTTGAGTAAATTATCCTTACCAACATATACTCGCTTTTCTGTAGAAGCATTATTATATTGATTTGATACGGTAATTGTATAGACACCCTCTTTTGTAAAAGTATCTCCATTAGTAGCGCTACTATTAAATTTTGTATCTTCTGTCAAGCCATTAAATCCATCTTTTAAAACTTCTCGTTTAACATAAACCTTTAAATACTGGGAATTTGCCAGATCAATAGTAAAACCATTTTCCGTTATGGAACCATTTGATAAATCTGATCCGGACTTTGTATCTTTCAAAAATACAAGAGTATTTCCGTTTCGAACTTCAAATGCAAATGAAATTCTATAATGATTTGTCTGAGGAGCTATAGCTTTTCCAAATAATTTTGTTTTGTTATATTTTACAGCATAATCCAAAGCAACCTCATAATCGCCTTCTTCAAATAAATCTACTTTTGTGTTAGCATCCGGTGAAGCACCTGCCTCTAAAAAGTTAGTATAAATCTGTGGCTTCGAGTACGTGTTGTCCTTATATTTTTGCCTAACCATAAGAACGCCCTTACCAAAGTCCATTGTCTCATTAACGCCACCGGGAACATCAAATTCCTTATCATATCCTTTAGTATCAGCAACTATTGTAATATCAGCGTTATTTCGGCACTTATTTATATCTTGCTCTAAATTGAACCAAAGACTAATTCTATCGCCATTATTTTTCAAAAAAACTGTTTGTCCTGTTTGAGTATCTTTCTCAGAATCTGTATAACCACCTATAAAGAACGATCCAATATTCCAACCAGAATGAGGATCTTCATTATCTATTTCTTTTTCTCCACCATATGAATCATAATCTGTGCATCTTACTAACCTTCCCATATTCATGCGGTTATCATCTTCCGGAACTTTAACTTTTTCTGCCGTAGTGTCATAAACATGAAACGAGTATACTTCCGCATATTTGTGGTATTCTTTATCATCTTTTTTTACAAATAGTACTTTATTTGTTCCTATTACTTTCTCAGTCTCATATGCTATGATTATCCTGTAGTAACATCCATCCATTAACTGAGTATCTGTAGCAGTATAAAAAGGCTCTGATCTGACTTTATCATTAGCAAATATATTTGTTTCTGTTTCATTCGGTACCGTATACCATATTTTCCCATCTCTTGAAGTTTGTACAATCAATGCACCTTTCAGTATTTCACTACTAAGAGTTATGTCATTAATCTTCTTTGATTTATCATCAATAAGATGCTCTTGCTCGCCAGTAGCATTTAACATAGAATCATCATACGAATAACTAAACCGAACATTTCCACCATTAACACCATAACTCTTCAAGCCATCCTTTATTGAAACGCTTGCAATTTCGCCCGTCATTTTAAAAGAGCCATATGAAGTATCTTCTGATATCACTTCTGAAACTTCTGGTGTAGAGAAATCATAGTTTGCCTTTTCACCATAGACATATCTAACCCCAGGAACCATTTCATTCTTCTCTGCTGCGCAAACAATTGTCCTGCTCGTCTTAAACGAATTAAATATTGCCAGTAGAATAATAAGTGAAGCTATAATTTTTAAAGACATTTTCTTCATAGCAGTATTCCTCTCTTGTAGTCATAATCGAAAACTTCAGCAACAATTTACTATCTCAGAGGTAATTCCCAGCATTTTTCTTAAGCAATTAATTATATTATTCATTCACAATAATCACGCCGTTTTTCCTTCAATCTTCGGCATCACAACATTATTGATAAACTCTTCAGTATTAACAACAGTATTATGTGACTCATCCGTAAGAAGGCCATCGTCTGTAAGAATCTGAGTATCAAGCACTGCTTTAATTGAGGCTGCTATGCTCACGCAAGAAGCGATACATTTCTTGGAGTCTTCAGCGTACTGGCTGTAATCATCGCCTTCATTCTTCACAATATCTTCCATCTTGTATACGAAAGGCAAGAAGTATGAATCCAATCTTGCCAAAAGATTATGAAACATGTAAGTACGTCTACGAATAGCTTCACACTGCTTAGATGCAGTATCTAACTGCTCAGCAAGCTGTACTGCTTCCAGCCTGTTTGTCTTAGCCTGATCAAGACTCTTTTTTGCAGCTGCTCCGGCAACAAATCCCATAACAAGAAGTGCAGGTCCTGCGACCAATCCACCAAGAACTGCTGCCCCGCCTGCCATTCCAAGCCCGCCTGCTGCCAAAGATCCACCACCGAAAAAAGCCAATGTAGCATTGGTGGCTGCAGCTCCACTAAGTGACGCAATTGCTGTGCCTGTCGAAGCGCAAGCTAAAGCCTGCGCCGCTCCATATGCTCCAAATGCAGCCAAAGCTCCACCGGCCGTCCCAGCGACACCGCCACCTGCTAAAGATACTGCGAAATTTACAAGCTGCTTGAGCTCAACAAAATCCTGCTCGTCAATCCTTAGCTTACTAAGTTCAAGAAGTCCCTCTGTTTCTTTAAAATCTACATTCTTGATTTTGGTAAAAGTATCAAGGAACTGTGTCATACTATTATTCAGAATGAATACTTTTTCTGTACCAAGTTGCTTCAAAGAATCACCACAAGCCAAACGTTGTCTATTGATATACTCTGTTGATTCTTCTACTATCGCATTAGCTTGCTTATTTATTCCATTTGCACTGTATGTATCTACACCGGCTTTAATCGTCTTTCCAACACCTACGCCGCCTGTAACTGCTGCTATACCTATGAAAAATAATGGTAATGGCATATAAATACCTCCCTTATAAAACGATAAGTGCTTTTATACTTTCATATACTGCCTGCTCGCGTCTTTCTATTTCCTTCACCTGAGTCTCGATAGTAAGATAAGGTCTATCCGTATTTTTTATCCACTTAAGCTCATTTTCCAGATCATTAACTGTAAGTAAGCTATTCTCCATCTCAAGGAAAACATCCTTTGGAATATCAACCTTTCTGACAATATACTTTATGAGCTTACGTTCCGCTTCACTATAAGCTTCATCACTATATGCAAGCATAAGAAGATCCCACACAAGTAGCTTTACAGGCACTAATCCTCTATCAAAATCCTGCTTTGCAAGTAAAGCTTCTTCAATACCATCCTGAACAACATCGTAGTAATCCTCGCTATCAATCACCTTATCAAGCTGTTCCTTACAAACCTTGATGACATATTCCTTATGTTCGTCAAATTCAGGATCAATCTCTCTTCCGATGAGTGTAAATTTCTCATCCTCGCTCTTTTCAATATTTCCATCTGCTACCATAAGGTAATAGAACACCTTAACTGCGTTTAACGGAGAAATTCCTTTCACCATTTCAATTTCAGACTTACTATATTCCTTCTTCTCCTCAGCAGTTTCTTCTGTTGAACTTTCTTTACTTTCATCCTTCTTCTTAAAAACATTCTTTACCTGATCAGGAACCTTGATATCAGGCTTTTTAATTTCAGGCATTTTCACTTCCGGAATCTTCGCATCTTTAGCCGCATTCTTTACCGCATCTGTAGCTTCTTGAAGCTTACCTTTGAGCATTCCGCCCAGCTCTTTCTTATCCATATAAATCCCTCTCCTATAAGATAATCGCTTCATCTGATTTCATCAGATCATCAAATTCTTTTTGATTAGTAAACTGTGGCTTCCTTCCCAAAACTCTTTGTATTACAACATTTCCTTTAATTACAAGGTCAGAATCTCCTGCATTTATCCCTTGCTTCATATAATCGAATCCTGTAAGGAATACTTCAAGATCCTCTGCCAGATAATCAGAAACCATTTGCTCCAGCTCTTCTCTATATTCATTCATCATCTGAATGACTCCTGCTGTTTTAGCCTCTGTCAAAATAAGCTTCTGATGAATCAGCTCTGCTTCTTTCTTTTCATTAGTAATCTCTTTTACGATTGCTATAGCAGCTCTTCCGGCTCCAACATAATTAAATCTGGTAACAAATATTCCCGAGAACAATACCCAGTTACCACATGATTCTATAGCAGCATGAACTGCCGCGTCCGCAGTATCTGCAACATTAAATGTCATGCTGGCAATCATCATCATTCTATCTATTGTTCTGTTACCAAATGGAACAACCTTATTCCAATGAACACCCTTAATACCATAATCAGAAATTTCTCTTGCCAGATGACTTATGAAATATCCAAGTCTAACATATATTTCATTAAAAGCCACCGGAATAGCCTGCTTTCCTATGTTTTTATAAATTGACAGTTCGTGTCTGAAATCTATTTTCCGATTCACATACAGCTCATCGACAAATGCCGGAAGTCCCGTATCTTTTAATAACGGCAAACTTGCCATCTCATATAAAAGAGATACAAAAATACCCGGTATTCCCATTCCACCACCGGCTGTATTCTTTGATCCGCCCATATCGCTTACAAGATGACCAAACCAATTATCAGCACACTTAGCAACCTCAATAAGTATTGGTGTTGATGCAACAATATGAACCAGCCTGCTTAATGCCTTTGGCACTTCCTTTCCGGTCTCTTCTTCATAAGTCTTCTCTGCAAGGCACACAAGCCAATTCAAAATTCCTGTAAGTATTGCAGGACCAAGCACCTCTATTATGTCTTTAAAGTTAGTTTTTACAGGGATAAAATGCCATTCTCCCTCTTTATTCACGAACGTTCCAATTCTCAAGAACTGCACAACTATTGAAGCCATCAATCCTATAGGTGTGGGGTGATGTGCAAGATCTGCAAGATGATGATTCTTTGCTGATACGCCAATGCCTGCGCCCTTCCAGACATTATCCTGTGCCACCTTAAATGTCTTCTCCAGCTCTGAAATAGCATCTTTTAATCTGTCTTTTCCAATCCCCCTGGCGTCTGCATAATTCTGAATGAACTCATTCACCTGTTTATGATTAAGTCCCAATCCTTCCGATGTAACAGTACATTCGCCCACAAACAGAGCATCTATAATACCTGAATAGATACCACTAATTACCGCTAATGCATAATCAACTTTGTCTGCGTCACATGTGTATCTTTCCAGTTCCTTATTTACTCTTTCAAGCTCTGCATCAAGATTAAAGTTATCAGACAGACCCGTCATCGAAGCTGCACCATTCTTAGCTTCTACATTAACTTCAGCTGCAACAACTTCCTCTTCTACTTTCTCCTCTTTAACCTTATTGTAAGTACCATCAAGAATCTGCTTATACAAATCTGAATTAGCAAAGTCATAGCACTCATAAGCCCTTGTTGCCATGCTCGGATGCGAATTCCATTGATTTAGCAACTGATCAAGCGCTTTGGTTGATTTTGAATCATTCAAAAACTCTTTCAAATCAAGAGCCTGTTTTATAAATTCGTCCTTGTTGATATCCTCACCATATCCATGAACTTTAAGAAGCGAACCAATAAACACATCAGCATTACCATCACAAAGAACAGCCGCTCTGTCTGCTGATAGCTCACTACATCTGTCCCAGAATAATAATGCCTTTACCATTGTTGGCGTAAGATATCTCCTGACTCCGGGAAAAGATGCCAATGGACTATTATCTATACCATCGATAAGATATCCTGCCATTGAATGATACAGATTATGTTTACATGCAATATGTCCGCATTCATGAGCTATAACACTTGCTAACTGCTCTTTTGAAAGCTTATCGACCAGCTTAGATGTAACAATGATATATGGTTTTGCAGTCCCTCCGGTACATGCATTTAATTCCTTCGACTTCTCATAATAAAGCTCAGGTACTTCTATTCCCAGCTTTTCACATATCGGTGGCAGAACAGCATATACCTCCGGCATCTGATTCTCATTAAGTCTTATCAAATGCTCCATATTTCCTATCTTTGCAATTATTTCGCTATAATTAGCGCTAAATGCTTCGCATAGTTTTACAAACTTAGGAAATGTATTGAGCGCATCAAATGCTCTCTGATCCAAGCTATGTCTATACGCCTCTACGTAATATGCCATGTTATTTCCTCCTGCTTTGCTCATTGAAGCAGCCAATTTCTTGCAATTTATAATGCAGGGTCTCTTAAATTCCTATATTACTCCAGCTCTATATTGTCTCCCTGACTTCTGAGCCACATATCAATGCCATCGCCAAATACTTCTGCTTCTATACGGTATATGCCATCTTCCTCACTCAATATTTTCGCAGTTGGAAGCCTATCTAATACTGCATCCACTGAATATCCTTTATACCTAAATCTGATTTTTCTGAGCTTACCGCCATACATAAACTGAATACGTTTTCTATATTCGCCTTCTTCAAATCTGCTTCTGTAAGGCTTCGAAAAATGCTCTTTAGTTACAATCAAATTCTTGATTCTATCTATTCTGTAGATTGTCGGATAAGCATCATTGGGATTATCAAACTCTGTCTCAGCGTCTATATTTCTAATCCTTCCCGCCAGATAGAAATAGAACTCCGAGAACATAATGGCCAGAGGTTCAACCTCCCTATGCTTATCAGTAGATCCCATTACTCCCTTATACTGAAACTCGATGATATACTGGAACTCAATCGCATTTCCAAGAATCATCATCTTATCAAGAACCTTCTGCTTATGAGTAAGTTCTACATAGTGATACCTTTCGTTCAACATCAAATCTGAAATGATTTTCTGATTGCTTACCGGAACACAGCAAGCGATCATTTTATCCAATATGATATTCATTTCACGCTTAGGAAACGCTCTGCTTGAAAGCAAGATCTTACATGTCGCAAGTATCTCATCATTCGTAAAACAAGAATCATCTGCGCGTTCTGTCATATATCCCTTTTTTATATGGTCATAAATCAAATTGTTGGGAATTCCATCTGTAACCGACTGCTCATCCAAAAAGTCTCTAATCAGCTCAATATCTCGCTGAATAGTCTTTTCGGAGACTCCGAACCTGACAGCCTCTTCTGACTTATAAATAATTCTGCCATTCATAAGTCGCGAATATATAGATAGAGCCCGGTTACTTTTAACCTCTTTTCCCTTAGCCATATATCCCTCCGGTTTTGTCTATTGATGGTCACAGTATATCTATTAGATTGGACAATATTTGTCCTTTTTAGAAAAAATTATTTTGTATACAACCTTCCCTTTTTAAGGTCTTACAACATCTATTATATGCTTTGCACATAAGCATAACATTAAAATTTGTGTAAACTTTTCAATTCTTTATTCCTTTAGAAAAGTCAAGGAGTACAACAACTTAGAATCACGTTCACTGTATGGTTAATCAGATCAAGTTCCTGTATGTTTGTATTTCTTTAAGCATCTCTAATTTGCCCCCTTAATATTGCGCTTAGACCGCGCTTAGATTTTCATGTAAATTGAGCCAAAGCATACATTATATCTTTCCAACGGACTATCTCCCACATATTTTTGTAAAAATGATATTATATATATAAAAAAGAGATAGTTTTAAATGCGTTTATGGACAATACAACCTCTAGCGGTTGATGAGATTATCAGAAAAAACGGATACTATGTATGTGATATCAGTAAATCCCCATATTCTCTCGCCTGCGAATCATTTAAAAAAGCCTATGATTGGATGAATGAACAAATGGCAAAAAGAATTGGACCTATGCCTGAAGATGTCACATATCCGATATGGGCTTGGCATTCTTGGGACTTCAAGCATGTAAAACCAGATCTTCGAAGAACCGAGTTTCGCGCAATAGAAGACAGCATTATGTATGAAGTAGAGCTTCCAAGTTCTGATGTCTTATTATCAGATTTTGATAATTGGCATTATGTCTTAAATGACTGGTATCTTTCTTCTACTTGGAATGAAAGTAAGCGTCAAATAATCCGCCTATGATTTAATCCGCTACTATGGTTTACTTTAAAAAACCGAAAAAACTAATTAGTTTTTTAAAGGAGGCTAGGTATGGATCAAATCACACATGATGTTCGTACAGCCCAGTGGGCTGAAATTGTTCGTAAGTGTCACGAACGCCCCGAGAATCAGTCTGCCAAAAATTGGCTGAATGAAAACGGGATTAATGAAAAACAGTACTACTATTGGCAGCGTAGATTAAGAAACATGGCTGCCGGAACCACCAATAAATCATTGCCGACTACTCGTTCCTCTGGTGAAGTGACATTCATTGAAATGCCATCACCAAATGAATTGCCCGGCGAACGAATGGAAGAAGTGACAATCAACTCCGGACCGGCTGCTTTGATTCGTGTAGGCGGTCTAGAGATTGAACTTCATAACGGTATATCTGATGAGCTTCTAGGTAAGATTCTGAAGGTGACTGCTTATGCTCGCTGAACTTGGTGGTGTTACTAAGATTATTCTTGCTGTAGGTTATACCGATTTAAGGCTTGGTATCAACGGTCTGGCTCAGGTTGTCGGAACTAAATATGATCTCAACCCATTTGAGAAAGGAACACTTTTTCTATTCTGTGGACGTAGAGCTGACAGAATCAAAGCATTGTTATGGGAAGGAGATGGATTCCTGCTTCTTACAAGCGTTTGGAGGATGGCCGGTTCGATTGGCCAAGGACTCCTACCCAAGCTGCCAGTCTGACTACTGAGCAGTACCACCTACTGATGATTGGGCTGAACCCAATAAAGCCCAAAATTAAAGAAGTAAATCCACAGCATGTCTATTAAGTTGCTTGTGCAAAACAGAGAAATTTCTAAACCTCTGTTTTTCATGATAGATACGGCATTTGTGCATTGCTCAGATGCCGCAAAACAGTCATTTGTGCGCTTTACAGGTGCTATAAAGACTGTTTATCGCACTTTGAAAACTCTATATTTCCTACAGCGTATGAGGCTATATTAATTAATAATCCATAGGCATAATCACGAAAGCTGAATTTCGCCAAGTTCGCTATTTATGCGTGTTTCCTGTACAATAGACGTATGGAAAGGAATTGATATGGCGCATAGATACACTGAAGAAGAACTGAATGAACTTGGACAAAAAGCAGTCATAGCACTGTTTCTTTCCATGCAGGATCAAATGGAGCGCATGAATGAAAACATGGAGGCACTCATTGAGCAGATACGTATATCTAACCAGAGACAGTTCGGAAGAAAGACCGAACAGCTGGATCAGATAACAGGACAGATATCGCTCTTTAATGAAGTTGAACTCTTTGCTGATGCAGATGTTCCTGAAGCTGACCAGGAAGATATGCTTCCGCCAAAGAACCGTTCTCATAAGAGGAAAGGCAAAAAGGAAGAAGATCTTCAGGGCTTTCCGGAGGAACACATTTCGCATCCTGTCACTGACGAAGAAGCAGATGCCTTCTTTGGAGAAGGATGCTGGCGCAGGATGAAGTCGGATGAATTCACAAAACTTCGCTATACCCCTGCTTCATGGACTGTTGAAAGACACTCTGTTGATGTTATCGTTGGAAAGACAGGTGATCATCAGGATGAATTTCTCAGAGGGAAACGACCGGCCGAGATGATTCCAAAAAGCATTGCAACGCCTTCACTTGAGGCAGCTATCATAAATGGCAAGTATGTTAATGCTAATCCTCTTGACCGAATAGAACGCCACTTCAATCAGTTTGGCCTTAACCTTTCCAAGCAGACCATGTCTAACTGGACAATCAGATGTGCTGAGGATTATTTCACTCCGCTGTATGATAGGCTCCACGAAATACTCCTGTCATATCACGTCACACAGGCAGATGAAACACCTGTCGAAGTTATACATGATGATAGACCCGCAGGAAGCGTGAGCTACATGTGTTATGTGATGAGTTCCCGCCTCATACCAAAAACGCTATGAAGCAGGTTATAGCTGTGTTTTCTACCAAAACTCATCACATAATAATTCCTGTTTTCTTAGCAAACATAGGCTATACTCACTGTAAGGAGGTATATGCCTATGAAGAAAAAACTATCCACAAAACATGATTGCTATAGTCTTACTCAGGAAATGCTTAAAGCAATGAAAGACGATGGCTATTCATGTTCACATCATTTCTACATTTTTAATGCTTTAGTCCGTTTTTGCAAGGAATCATATGACGGCTATTATTCTACAGATGCCGGCGCTGCTTTTTTGGCCTATAAGCAAGAACATATAAAGTCTAAAGAACATATGACAGAGTGTTCTTTAGCTATGGCCAGACTTGATCATGCTCTTATCGGAGATTTTCATTGGCATCCGTCACCACCATTGAAACCATATAAAAGCTCTTGCTTTGACGAGATTATCATTGACTATGAAAACTACTTAAGTCAGACAAGGAAATCTAAAAACGACATTCGTCGACATGTCAGGCTTGCTGCTGATTTTATGGCAATAGCAGAATTGAACGGTATTACATGTACCATAGATGTTACGCCGTCAATAATCTATGAAGCTTTTAACAAGAGCAGTTATAAAGAAGAATTCCGAAAAATAAAACCTTTTCTTAGATATGCCTATAATCATAAGCTATTTTCATCTGATTTTAGCACTTTTGTGCCTTCTGTCTCACGTCATAAACCACTTCCATCTATCTATTCCCAAAAAGAAATCGATAAAGTATTGAACTCAATTGATAGGAATACCAACACCGGAAAAAGGGATTATTGCATAATCCTTTTTGCAGTCCGCTTTGGAATGCGGGCCTCCGATATAGCAACTCTATCCTTTGATAACATAGATGAAATCGGAAATGTCATAAATATAATCCAGGAAAAGACGGGTGTTTCAATGATGTTTCCAATGTCAAAAGAAATAGCTGATGCCTTTTATGATTATGTAAATAATGCCCGGCCAGATTCAGATGCGCCATATGTATTTATGCGTATACCGCATCCTCTGACAGGATCATTGAGCACGCAAAGAATATCTACTATTGTGTCTGATAGATTAATTGCAGCTGGTATAGACATAAAAAACCGTCGGCATGGATCACATGCACTTAGGGCAAGTCTTGCTACACATCTATTGAACAATGGTGCCAGCTATCCTGAAGTTCAACAAGTGCTTGGGCATACATCTCCAGATGCTGCAACTCATTATATACGTGTTGAAGCAGGCAAGCTCCGTGAGTGTGCGATGGAAGTACCTACAGTCAGTGAAAGCTTGCGTTCTTATCTGGAAGGGAGGCATAGATTCCCATGATTGATTCTAAAGAAAAATATAAAAGTCTTCTTAAGAATGAAATAGAATCTTATCTACTATTCAGAGCGAGTCAAGGGCATGATGCTAGAAAAGAAGAGAATTTCTTCGTTTCCCTTGATAAATACATCTCAGCAAATCTGCATTCTCCAATAACAGGTAACATATCTCCTGAATTAGTAGAAGGATGGATTGAATCACTGCCCAAAAGTTTAAGTACAAACACCATCAACTTATACATATCACATTTTAAACAGTTTGCCCGATATCTCAATTCAAAAGGGTATAGTGTGTTTCTTCCAGAACGTTCACTTCCCGACATGACATACATACCATATATCTTTTCAGCTGATGAACAACGATGTCTAATTAGAGCAGCTGATAAGCGAGTTGAAACTACAAGACCGTCCATAAGACATAATTCTGCTTGCTTTTCCGTATTGCTCAGGATGCTTGTTGGATGTGGGTTCAGAATAAATGAACTTTTAAATTTGAAGACATCTGAGGTCGATTTGGATAATGGAATCATTACTGTAAAGAATGCAAAAGGCAGCAAAGATAGGATTGTTCCTGTTCATGAAACGCTTTTAGATACGCTGCATATCTTCATGAAAAGTGGGATTCCGCAACAGGATGGATATTTCTTCACTTCATATAAAGGGAAAAAGCTATCGTATTCTTGGGCACGTGATAACTTCAACTTTTGCATAGCTGATATAGGAATAGTTAAACCGGTTCTCAAGGCTCATGCGCGTAATATATGTATCCATTGCCTGCGTCATAGCTATGCTGTTTCAGTATTCCAAAAGTTTGATCAAGATAATAAGGATTTATACAGTGAAGCACCTATTATCTCTACGTATCTCGGACATAAGAACATCTATGGAACGGAGATGTATCTTCACATGACAGCATCAAATAATTCAGACGCAATCAGAAAAATGGAAACTTATAATAAAGGTCTTTTTCCGGAGGTGAGCCTATGAAACAGTCTGCTTTTATTCAACAATTATCTGTTTACTTTAATGATTATCTTCCGAGTGTCAGACACTGTAGTAAGAATACCATAAGCTCATACGCAGATGGATTTGCAATACTTTTTCGTTTTTTTCATGAAGTAAATGGTAAAAAGCATTACCAGATAGATTATTCTGATATATCTACGCAGATGATAGATGAATACGTTTTATGGATGCAAAATACCTTGAGATATAGTCCGTCTACTCAAAAGCAAAGAATTTCTGCATTATCTGCCTTCCTTAAGTATGCATCAAGGAGGGAAATGAAAGCTTTACATTCTTTTAATGCTATTTCAAGAGCTGTCACGCCTAAAATCCCCCGAAACATACCGCCCTATTTTAGCATTGAGGAAATGAAGATATTTCTCCATCTTCCTGTTTGCTCAGATATAAATGGCATAAGGGATGCAGCTATTCTCTGCCTTATGTATGATTCTGGTGCAAGAGCCCAGGAATTATGCGATATAGAGATTGGCGACCTTTCTTTAGGCAACCCATGCACAGTAAAGCTCAAAGGTAAAGGAAACAAGATGCGTGAAGTTCCTATATCAGAAGATACCGCTAAGATAGTTCGGAAATATCTCTTGGTCAATAGAAAAACTACACACGAAAACTATTCTGATCCATTATTCTCAAGCCAGCGTTGCTCCAAAATGACAACTGCTAGTATTCGATACCTTGTTCAGAAATATACTGCAAAAGCTAAGCAGGAAGCACCATCACTATTTCTTTGTAACAACTATTCTCCACATAGTTTTCGGCATAGTAAAGCAATTCATATGCTGAAAGCAGGCGTACCTCTTATCTATATCAGAAATTTTCTTGGTCATGAATCAGTTCAGACAACAGAAGTTTATCTAAGGATGAATCAGACATCGATAGCAGAAATTCTTCAAAAGTGTACAAGCAATACTCTGATACCAGCAGATCACGAAGTCCCCGATACAAAAACAATTATCCCTGATTTTTTGAACCAGCTAAGATAATTTTATGTGATGAGTTTTGGCAGAAAACACAGAAATAACCTGCTTCATAGCTATTTCGGTATGAGGCAGGAACTCATCACATAACACATGATATGTGACTAGTCACATATCATGTGGGTGCACAGGTCTGGCGAATTCTATAAGGACAGACAAATAGTTCTTTTTGAATATCAAAAGACTCGGCATCATGAACATCCCGAGAATTATTATCGGGATTACAAAGGAGTCCTGGTGACCGACGGGCTTAAGCAGTATCACCTTATAGAGAAAAATCTTAAAGGTGTGACAAGTGCAAACTGTTGGACACATGCAAGGCGCGATTTCTCCGATGCAATCAAGGCTATCGGTAAGAAAAATCAGAAATCGATAAAGCAGTCTGTGGCTTATAAAGCTCTTGAGCGAATTGCCGAGATATATCATACAGAAGGTGAGCTTAAAGAGCTATCAGCAAAAGAAAGACTCATCCGCAGAAAGGCAGAGATAAAGCCGCTGGTGGATGACTTTTTTGAGTGGGCAAAACAATGCATAGCTGACGGACTCCTAACAAAAGGTAAGACTCTCGAAGGGCTGAACTATTGTATCAACCAGGAAAAGTACCTAAGGGTATTCCTCGAAGACGGGGAAGTTCCGATTGATAATTCTGCTGCAGAACGAAGCATAAGGCCGTTCACAATAGGCAGAAAGAACTGGGAGTTCATGAACACTATAAAAGGAGCAAAAGCCAGTGCTGTGATCTATTCAATTGTTGAGACTGCTAGATTAAATAATCTCAGTTCTTATTACTACGTAGATCACCTCCTTACGGAGCTTCCGAAACTCCGTGACGAGAATGGAAATATAGATACGGCAAGTCTGGATCACTTATTACCGTGGTCTGAGACATTACCTGAAAACTGCCGTAAACTACGCCGCAAATAACCTGCGGCGTTTATTTTACATGTAGGCGGATTATTTGACGCTTACGAATGAAAAAGATTGGGAAAATGAAGAATCCTGGTTTGATTCACTCCCTCAAGATATCCAGAAGCAAAAAATGTTGGAATCTTGGGAAAGGATATTTGATATTGAACCGTATGAAACTGACTTCGCAGCCAAAGGAAAATTTGTTCAGGCAACATTTTGGAAACTAAGAGAAAAAGATATCATCAACAGAAAATTTGTTAAAAAGAAACCTATATCACGTAGTTAAAAAAGAACCTATTTAATTTACTATATCATGTAGAAAATTTTTCAATAGGAGGTACGCTATGCCAAGAAGCGACGCAAAGAGACGAGCCGATAATAAATACAATTTAGCTCATTATACGGTACTTGGTTGTAAAATGAAGATACCGGAAGCAGAAGCGTTTAAAAAGGCTTGTAAAGATGCAGGAACAACCCCTAATGCAGTTTTTAGAGAAGCTGCAGAGAAGTTTATGAAAGATTTAGAGAGGGACATATAAACCTCTTTCGCCTCTCAGGATTACTGCTTATTGTTTGAAATGCCTCCTGAAGTTCATCAACTCAAGAGAAATATGAGACTTGCTTTGCTGATTCTTCAACCTTAGCTCCGCACTTAGGACAAAAAGCTACACCAAATCCCAAATTAGAACCACATGATTTACACTTCATAAGAACCCTCCTATGCAATTAGAATATAATCTAAAGATGTTCTTTTTTATTAGTGACTCAATATGTAAAATGATTTTCTTTATCATTGAGAACTCTTTTTACATATTGTAGTTTGCAATATCCCAATATTTAAGATTGCCTCTATCTATCCGAATATCTCTATGTGTTATTTTTCCTCTAGCGCCTAATACACAGTATTCTCGCCCTCTGTAACTTTCTCCGAACACATCTGTATCAATAATCTCATATTCCTCTTCAGGATTACTTTTACTTATAACAACAGATCCATATTCCAATTTAAGAAATTCATCCATAGTCATAACTAAAATCTCCTATCTCAATCAAAATACTGCATCTTCTCAATAACCT